>Ga0209573_1000115_pt1 | contig 216480 bp, 196 predicted proteins | sample TNRBio252014_DNA_FD_185870 | JGI IMG/M metagenome (GOLD analysis project Ga0209573, IMG submission 185870) | Wastewater treatment Type I Accumulibacter community from EBPR Bioreactor in Madison, WI, USA - TNR Reactor_6/25/2014_ DNA (SPAdes)... | ecosystem: Engineered > Bioreactor > EBPR >...
AATGTCCGGTGTCCTGCGCATTGCGACCCGTAGACCCGTAGCCCGCATGCAGCGAAGCGGAATGCGGGATGCACCACGGCAGGTAAACCCGTATTGCGCTTCGCTTCATACGGGCTACGCTTGCTGGCCTCATCGAGGGGGTATTGGATACGGCTCGCGCTGTCTATGGACTGCGAATTTACGTGCTTGGCTAATTGGCGGGCGGCGGGCACTCAGTCGGCTGGTGTCCCGGCATCCGGGGCGTAGAGGACGACCTGTTCGTGTTCGTTGGCGTCGTTGCGGGCGATGACCGCGCGGGCGGGCTCGGTGGTGCTGAGATTGACCGACTGGTGCGGAACGTCGGGCGGGATGAACAGGAAGTCGCCGGGCTCGCTGATCACCGAACGCGCCAGCCCCGCGCCGTAGCGGGTTTCGACCCGGCCCTGCAGCATGTAGATCGCCGTCTCGTAGCCCCGATGGATGTGCGGCTCGGAAGCCGCGCCGGGCGGGATGCTGACGAGGTGCATGGAGAGCCACCGGGCCCCGGCGGTCGTGGCGGAGATGCCGAGAAAATAAGGCAGGCGCTGCCGGGTCATGACTTCGGCCGGGGCCCGCACGGTGATGACCTCTGCGCTGGCCGGAGCACGCTGCCCTTCGGCAGATGAATCCTCGGCCAGCTTCGTCTCGGTGGTCCGCATACTGGTCAATCCGCTTCGATGCAACGCCGGCGCTGTTGCCCGGCGCCCCACTGGACAAATGCGCCGTTCACTCGGTGATGAAGATGGTGGCCGCGCCCGACGCCGCCAAGAAATCGCATCAGCGTTTGAACATTTGCAGCAACGCTAACCTGCCTTCCATGCCATGGGCTGCCGTCGGCCGGTTGCGATCGCCGTGCGGGAACATTGCTGCCGGATCGCGGGCGTCATAGGATTATCCCAATAATCCCGCGCAGGCCGGCAACCGTCGGGCCCGACGCGGCAGGCCCGTCGCGAAACGGCAAGGCAGGAGCAGGTCGCCCGAACGCGACCGAAGGAAACGCGGCCGAGGGAAGGGTGCAGATCAGGGAGGCAAAGATGGGACACGATCACGTGCATCCGGTGGTGATCGTCGGGGCCGGGCCGACGGGCCTTGTCGTGGCGATCGAACTGGCGCGCCGGGGGGTGCCGTTCCGCCTGATCGACCGCCGCCCGGAGCCGGTAAATTGGAGCCGGGCGATCTTCATCAAGTCCCGCACCCTGGAAATCCTGGCGGCACTCGGCGTGCGCGAGCCGTTCTACGAGGGGGGCCAGATCGTCAATCGGGTGGACATGTTCGCCAACGATGCGTGCAGGGCGTCGTACGAATTCGACGTGCTCGACACGCCCCATCCCCACATCCTGTCCGTTGCCGAGGAAGACACGATCCGCATCCTGACCGAGAAGCTGGCGAGCCTGGGCGGAGCGATCGAGCGGGGCGTCGAATTCGTCTCCCTCCGGCAAATCGAGCGGGGTGTCCGGGTGACGGTGCGCAGCCAGGAGCACGGTTCGTCCGAGGTGGAGGCGAGCCTTGTCGTGGGCGCGGATGGCTGCCACAGCGACGTGCGCAAGGCGATCGGCGTCGAGTTCGAGGGGCACGACTTTACCGATCGCTGGGGGGTGTTCGATAGCGCACTTTCCGGCTGGAGCCGTGACCGGGACGCGGTGTGTGCACAGCTCACGCCGCCGGTCGTCGTGCCCTTCCCGTTGGGCAGGGAGCTGTGGCGCGTCTACTTCTGGACCGGGTCCCTGGACGGGCCGGCCCAGCCCGGCCGGGCAGGTGACCCCGGCGGCGCCGGTGAAGATGTGCTGTCCCGGGTTGTCGAACGGCTGCGGGTGGTCTCACCCGGTGTCGAGCTGGTCGATCCGCAACCGCCGCAATTCTTCCACTCCACCTCCCGCGTGGCGCGCCGGTACCGGGTGGGCCGCGTGTTCCTTGCCGGCGACGCGGCGCATGTCTCGAACCCGATCGAGGGGCACGGCATGAACATCGGCATCCAGGATGCGTACAACCTCGGCTGGAAGCTGGCGGCCATCGCGGCGGGCGAGGCGACCGACGCGCTGATCGAGTCCTACGAGGCGGAACGGCGGCCGGCGGCCGAGGTCATCGTCGCTTCCGGGGACCGGTCGTATGCGCGCATGCTGCCGTCGGGTGCCGAAAAACTGCAGGCCCTCTACGCGTTCGTCGCGACGCCCGACGGGCAGGCCTACGCGGCGCAGGCCGAGTCCGAGCTCTCGCTCGGCTATGAACAGAGCCCGATCGTCGAAGCGAACGGGGCGATGCCGGCGAGTTCGGACGCCCCGCCGCACGCGACCCGGATCGGTTTCCGGGTGGGCGACGTGACCGGACTGATCCGGGCAGGCCGGCCCTGCCGCCTGCACGATCTCATCACCGGCACCGATCCGACCTTGTTCTTACTCCTGGGTGCGGCGCCCCCCGTCGATGTCGTCGATACCCTCGCCGAGCTGGACGCGGCGACCCGGGGCATGCGCGGCCGCCTCGGCGTGCAGATCGTCGTGCGCAGCGCAGAGCAGCCGTCGTCGCTCCCGGGCAAATTTCTGCTCGATCCGGCGGGAAGGCTGCATGAGCGCCTCGGCGCCGACCAACCGACGCTCGCCCTGGTCCGGCCCGACGGCCACCTCGGCTTTGCCTGCACGCCGCCGACGCCAAAGGCGCTGCGAGCCCACCTCGAGCGGATGTTCCTGTCGGCCTGATCCTTGCGCCTCGTTTCGCTTGATCCGACGTTGAACGGGGGCGGGGCCCGATCGCAGGTGCCCTGACCTCCGCAGTGCAGAGGATATTGTCAATCACATGCATTCCTGCAGGGGAGGAGAACGGCTCTCACGCGGCGGCAACGCTGTTAGGTGATCAGCCACTCATCGGCACGGCTGCTTCCCCATGAATTTCGACCAGCACGTTCTTGAATGCGGGGGTTTTCGATTGCGGATCGACGCTACGGCCGACGAGGACGTTGGCTTCGGGGTAGTACATGAGCGCGTTGCCGGTGCGGATCTGCGGGAACGGCACGACGCGGACCCCGGGCATCGAGCCTGTTGTGCTGGACACCGTCACCCGTTGGTCGGCGTGTAACCCGAGACGGGTGACGTCCTGCGGATGAAGCAGGATCACGTCGCGGCCCTCGACACCGCGGTAGAGGTCCTCGTCCTCATAAACCACGGTGTTGAACTGGCCCTCGCTTCGGACGGTCATCAGCCGCAGGGTCCGATCGTCTCCGAGCAACTCCGGAAGTTCGTGGACGTGCAGGTTGGCGCGGCCATTCGGCGTGGCGAAGTGTGGCGCGTGAAACGTTCGCCCGCCGACCTCGAATTCCTGTTTCGTCTCGTCGATCCGGCCGATCTGCTCGAAGCCGGGAACGACCGCCGCGATCGCCTCGCGGATCCGGCGGGTATCCGCCATCGTCTGCCAGTCGATCGGAACCGACTCCCCGAGGACCGCTCCGGCGATCCGCGCGATGACCTCGACCTCGCTGCGCGGACCCGCATGCCGTTGCGGGCCGCCGTCGCTCAGCCGGACGTAGTTGAACATCGATTCCTGCGTCGTCGCCTGCGGTTCTTCGTCGCGTGCCAGCGACGGCAGGACGACGGTCTCGTCTGCGAGCGCATTGGCGTGGCCGGTGTTCAGCTTGGTGTTGACGTGGACGAGCAGCTTCAGCTTCGAGAGCGCGTCCCGGGCGAACGCGGCGTCGGGGTTGGAGCCGAACAGGTTGCCGCCGAGGCAGAACGCCATCTGCAGGCGCCCGTCCGCCGCCGCCTCCATCGCTGCCATCGTATCGAGGCCCGGAGTCGTCGGTAGCCGCACGCCGAAATGCGATTGCAGCCGCTCGAAGAAGGCGTCCTTCAGCTTCGGCGTGACGCCGACGGAGCCGACGCCCTGCACGTTGGAATGGCCGCGGATCGGCAGCAGGCCTGCATGCGTCCGGCCGACCATGCCGCGCATCAGGGCCAGGTTGGCGATCGCCTGGACGTTTTCGACGCCGTGCATGTGGTGGGTGATCCCCATCGTCCAGGCGAACACGACATTGCGACCGCCCGCGTAGACGTCGGCGATCGCCGCGATCTGCTCGCGCGAAACCCCGCTCTTGGCGCATATTTCGTCCCACGTGAGGTTCCGCAGCCGACGCGCGAGGTCCGGCCAGCCGTTGCAGTGCCCATCGAGAAACGGCGCGTCGATCGCCTCCATCTCGTCGATCCGCTTCGCCACGCCCGTCAGCAGCGCCAAATCGCCGCCGATGTGCGGCTGGACGTAGAGGGTCGCGATCTCGCTGCCGAACAGCAGGCTGCGGGGATCGCCGGGCGAGGCGAAGTTGACGAGGCCGGTTTCGACGACCGGATTGATGACGACGACCCGACCGCCGCGGCGGCGTACGTGGATCAGCGTATGCATCAGCCGCGGGTGATTGCTCGCCGGGTTGCCGCCGATGACGAAGACGACATCCGCGTGCTCGAGATCGTCGAGAACGATTGTCGCCGTGCCGCTGCCGGTGACGCTGGCGAGGCCGACGCTGCTGGCGTTATGGCAATAATAGCTGACGTTATTGACGGTATTGGTGCCGTAGATCCGGGCGAACAGATGCAGCAGGAAGGCCGCCTCGTTCGAGCTGCGGCCGCTCGCGTACCAGAACGTCGCCTCGGGCGGCGTGGCCTTGAGCGCGCCTGCGATGCGATCGTAGGCCTCCGGCCAGCCGATCGGTGTGTAATGGCTCTGCCCGCGACGAAACAGCAATGGCTCGACCAGCCGGCCACTCCGTTCCAGCTCGCGCGGTGACAGCGACTGGAGGTCGGCGATGCTGTGCCGGCGCCAGAATTCGGTTGGGATCGGCGCCTGCATGTCGCCGACCATCGCCTGCATCGATTTCTTGCAGACCTGCGGGAACTGCCCTGCCTCGTTGACCATGCCGCCGTGCTGGCCGCCCATGCCGAGAGCACAGCTCTTGCAGGCGTTCTTCGACCGCAGCGCCCTGTAGAGCGGCAGGATGCCGCCGGCCTCGCGTGCCTTCGACCAGGCGTAACCGACCGCCGGCCAGCCGCCTCCTCGCGTCACCTTCTTCATCGCTCGTCTTCGCTGCGCGTCCCTGTCGCGGCCATCCCGCCATGCCGCCCGCGCGCCCGGGACCGTCTGAAAGACTATCAGACGGGGGCGTTCTCGCGACAATGGAGAATTCAGACGCCGTCGGCCGATGGGACTGTCTGCCGTCTGCGTTCCGCCGGCGCGTACCGACTGCGAAGCAGATCGCGATTGTCGTCGCGGCCGCGGGCCGTCGTCCCTCTCGGGTGGCTCGCAGCGAGCGGATGGAGTGCCCATTGGCCGCCATCACGGCAACGCCGCCCGGCGCCCCGCGCTCGCCCGCTCAAACGACGGCGGCGTCCTTGCGCTCCGGCGGCATGCCGATGGCGGTCAGTTCGGCCGCCACCATCTCCACCATCGCCCCCAGCCGCTCGGCGATCAGCGGTGTGAGTGTGAGCCCCAGGTCGAGGCTCTGCGGCTGCACGCCGATGACGGTGACGCGGCGCGGGGCGGTCTCCAGCAGGGTCAGCAGCGCCAGCACCTCGGAGAGTCCCAGCTGGTGCGGCGAGGATTTCGTCCGGAAGACCGCCGGTATTTCCTGATCCGCGAGGCGGACCAGGGTTCCCGGCGGGCTCCCGGTGTTTACGGCGTCGACAATGATGAGGTGATCGCGTTCGGCGATAACGTCGAGCAGGTCCATCCCACAGGTTCCCCCGTCGAGTACTTCGACGCCCTGGGCCAATCGGTAGCGGTCCTGCAACGCCTCGACGACGCGAACGCCGATCCCCTCGTCGGAGAGGAGTATGTTGCCGGCGCCGAGTACGAGTACGTTTCCCATTTGGGGAGATGAGCTCCCTTGACGTATTCCTGCGCCCGGCGGCTTGGGCTGCCGGGCGATGACTGCCTCTTTCCCGTCACCCCCGGGCTTGTCCCGGGGGTCCCCCGGGGGCACGGAAAGATTGCCGGGACAAGCCCGGCAATGACGATGACGGGTTGGTTCCGTTCATCCGGAACACGATTCCTAAAGCGCCTTGACGCGCACGATCTCACTGCCGCCGTCGTCCATCATGTGGATGGCGCACGCGAGGCAGGGATCGAACGAATGCACGGTGCGGATCACTTCCAGTGGCTTCTCCGGATCGGCCACCGGGTTGCCGACCAGCGACGCCTCGTAGGGGCCCATCGCCCCCTTGGCGTCGCGCGGCCCGGCGTTCCAGGTGCTGGGCACCACCGCCTGGTAGTTGGCGATCTTGCCGTCGCGGATCACCGCCCAATGGGAAAGCACGCCGCGCGGCGCCTCGTGGCAGCCGAAGCCGCGGACCTCGCCCTTCGGGAAGGTGGGCTTGTTGAAGGTGGCGAAGTCGCCCTTGCCGATGTTCTGCACCAGCAGGTTCCACTGCTGGTCGAGGGTCTCGTACAGCACGGCGCAGCGCACGGCGCGCGCCGCGTGCCGGCCGATGGTCGAGTGCAGGGCGGAGAGCGGGATTTCGCCGCCGGCGAGCGAGCCTGCGATGTTCAGCAGGCGGGCCAGATGCCGGTTGGTCGGCTCGTGGCCGGCCGCCGACATGGCGAGCACGTTGGCCAGCGGCCCCACCTGCACCCGCTCGTCGTAGAAGGTCGGCGCCTTCACCCAGGAGTACTTGCCCTCGTCCTGGAAGCCCGTGTACTTGGGCTGGGTCTGGCCGTCGTAGGGGTGCAGCGGCTTGCCGGCATCGCCGTACCAGGCGTGCTTGCTGCTTTCGCGCACGCCGTTCTCGAAGAAGCCGTCGCCGTAGCCCGCGATCGGCCGGAAGGTGCCGAGATCGCCCTTGGCGATGTAGCCGCCCGGCAGCGCGAACTGGGTGTTCTTCGTATCCAGCGGCATCTCGGGGACCGCCAGATAGCTGGTGACGCCGGCGCCGTACGCGGTCCAGTCGGCGTACAGCGCGCCGATCGCCGCCACGTCCGGCAGGTAGACCTGGTTGACGAAGTCGCCCAGCTGGTTGATCAGCGTCCGGATCGCGTACAGCCGCTCCAGCGTCAGCGTCGACTGGCTGTCCGGGTTGATCGGGTTGGCGACGCCGCCGACCGCGAGGTTCTGGATGTGCGGCGTCTTCGAGCCCAGGATGCCGACGATCTTGTTGGCGCGCCGCTGGTAGTCGAGCGCCTGCAGGTAGTGGACAACCGCCATCAGGTTGACTTCCGGCGGCAGCTTCATCGCCGGGTGGCCCCAGTAGCCGCTGCCGAAGATGCCCAGCTGGCCGGAGTCCACGAACCCCTGCAGCTTCTTCTGCACCTTGACGAACTCGTCCTCGCTGTTCAGCGGCCAGTCGGACAGGCTCTGTGCCAGGGCTGCCGCCGCCTTCGGGTTGGCCTTCAGCGCCGAGACGATGTCCACCCAGTCGAGCGCCGAGAGCTGGTAGAAGTGGACGATGTGATCGTGGATGCCGTGGGCGGCGACGATCATGTTGCGGATGTACTGGGCGTTCAGCGGCACTTCGAGGCCGAGCGCGTTCTCGACCGCGCGCACCGAGACGATGGCGTGCACGGTGGTGCAGACGCCGCAGATGCGCTGGGCGAAGATCCAGGCGTCGCGCGGGTCCCGCCCCTGCAGGATGACCTCGATGCCGCGCCACATCTGGCCGGACGACCAGGACTTCGTCACCTGCCCGCCCTCGACCTCGCAGTCGATGCGGAGATGGCCTTCGATTCGCGTGATCGGGTCGATGGTTATGCGCATCCCGGAGCCTCCCAGCTCTCAGTTCTTGCTTTCGGCGGCACGGTTCAGTGGCGGCCCACCGCGTGCAGCACCGGCAGGTAGCGGACGAACACCAGATACAGGACGATGTGCAAGGAAAACACCCCCAGGGTGACGAAAATCTCGCCCACCGACGGGAAGTAGGTCCAGCCGACGCCGCCGCCCGGCTCGAAGCCGACGAGGTAGCAGTTCAGCCGGTAGAGGGCGCCGTTCAGCAGCGCGGCGGTGGCTCCCAGGAAGATGTTGCGCGGGTTGCTGCGGCCCTGCTTCGGCAGCAGCAGCGCCACCGCGGCGACCCCGAGGCCCATCTCGGTCCAGAACGACATCGCCTGCAGGTTGGACTCGAAGGCCAGCTTGAGCGCTCCCAGCCGCATCACGTCGACCATGCGGACCACCAGGAACAATGCCAGCACCCAGCCGATGATGCCGGCCAGCCCGCCCATGATGCGGGTTTCGAACGGGCGGTGGAAGGCGGCCGAGGAGACGACGGATTCGAAGGCGACGACGGCGAAGCCCATGGAGATCGCGGTGATCAGGAAGTAGACCGTCAGCATCTGCGACAACCACAGCGGCGACAGCTGGTAGCCCAGCAGCACGACCACCGTGCCCATCGACGACTGGTGCATCATCGGCAGCAGGCAGCCGAGCCCGGTGAAGAAGAACAGCAGCTTGTTCAGCCGGCGGCGCGCGTCCTTCATCCCGAACCGCTCGAGGAAGGCGGGCGAGAACTCGACGAACAGCACCATGGTGTAGGCGAAGATGCACAGCGCGGTCTCGACCAGCACCGAGTTCACGTTGATCAGCCAGGGCAGCATGATGTTGTAGCCCTGCCACCAGCGCCCCAGGTCGAACATCACCGCGAGCCCGCCCAGGGAGTAGCCGAACAGGCTGGTCATCAGGCCGGCGCGGACCAGCGGGTGGTACTGGCCGCGGTTGATGATGTAGGTGAGGAACGCCATGACGAAGCCGCCGCAGCCGAGCGCGGTGCCGATGATCAGGTCGATGGCGATCCAGATGCCCCAGGGGTAGCCGTCGCTCAGGTTCGTGCTGGCGCCCAGCCCGAAGACGAACCGCTGGACGAGAACGACGCACGCGATCGCCAAGACGGCGAGCAGGAAGATGAACCACGGCGTGAACAGCCGCCCGCCCAGCGGCGCGTAGCCGTGTGCGTCGCCGGAGGGATCGGCCGCGCCCGGGTGCGCGGTGTCGCCGGTGCTGCTGCTGGTGCTCATCGGTCTGCGCTCCCGCCCTTCACTCTGCGTCTTCGTCCTTGTGGTGCTTCGGGAAATTGCGCCGCGCGAGCAGCACCAGGCCGCCCAGGACCGCTGCCGGTGCGATCATGCCGGTATAGAGGAAGTGCTGCACGCCTTCCGTCTGGGTCGCGTAGCTCAGTTCGGGAACGTTCTTCCACGGCAGGTCCAGTTTGTTGAAGGGCACCGCCGCCAGATACAGCGCCTGCGTGCCGCCCAGGACGTTCTCGCCGTAGACCTCCGGAATATACGTCGCTTCCACCACCTTCTCATGTGACGGCGACGGCGTTCCGTACTGGCCGCTGATGTCGCCGCGCGGATAGGCATAGGTGTCGCCCGGCTGCAGGGCGAGCCGGCGATGCCCCTCCGCCTTCAGATCGGCGACGCGCCCGAACAGCGTGGCACCCGTCGGGCAGCTCTCGACGCAGCCGGGCAGCTTGCCCTCGGCCAGCCGGTGCTTGCACAGCTGGCACTTCTCGATCTGGCCGAACGCGTCCGTATATTCGTAGCGTGGCACCCGGAACGGACAGACGTAGACGCAATAGCGGCAGCCGATGCAGCGGTCCGGATCGTGGCTGACGATGCCGGTGACCGGGTCCTTGGTCATCGCCGAGACGGGGCAGCAGGAGACGCACGACGGATCGACGCAGTGCAGGCACTGCCGCTTGACGAAGGCGAAGCCGTCCTCTTCCCGGTCCTTCACCTCCATGCTGCCGTTGCGGTAGACCTTGATGATGTTGATCGTCTCGCCGGACAGGTCGGTGGGGGTGTCCCACTGGCCGCTGTTCCACTCCCTCTGGTCGGCGTGGATCTCGGTGGGCATGCCGTTCTCGCGCTTGCAGCCGGCGACGCAGGCCTTGCAGCCGACGCACAGCGTCGAGTCGTAGAGCAGGCCGATGGCATCCGGGGAGATCGGCTTGGGGTCGCGCTCCAGCGCTGCCGTTGCCGGCGACGGCACGCCGGCAACGGTGGCGGCGGCAGCGGCGGCGGCGGCCCCGCCGCCGGCAGCGACGGACTGCAGGAAACCGCGGCGGTTGAGGGTCATCGGCGCTTGTCCTGTCAGGCGGTTCTAGGCGGCGGTGGGCTTGTCGTCGGTCCCCGGGGGCGTTCCCGGCGCCTCGCCGACCGGCTTGTGCTTGCCCAGCCGGGACGCGAGCACGGCGCCGGCGCCGACACCGGCGCCAGCCACCGCGCCCGCCAGCGCTGCCGCGCCCGCCGTGACCCCCTGGCCCTTCGGTTCGGCGACGCGCGGGAACGCTGTAGGCGGTGTGACGGTAATGACCTTGGCCAGCGAGTGGATCGGCTTGGTGAAGCCGACGCCCTGCTCGGTGCAGCCGAAGCACGGATGCCCGGTGCCGACCGGCCAGGCGCCTGAGCCCACGTCGCCGAACAGGATCGCCGGGCAGTTGGCGTACGTCTCCGGGCCCTTGCAGCCCAGGGAGTACAGGCACCATCCCTGGCGATGCCCGGCATCGCCGAATTCGAGGGCGAAGCGGCCGGCGTCGAAGTGCGGACGGCGCTCGCAGTTCTCGTGGATCAGCCGGCCGTAGGCGAACTTCGGTCGGTTCTTGTCGTCCAGATCGGGCGCCTTGCCGAAGGTCACCAGGTAGAGGACGGTGGAAAGGAAATTATAGACGTTCGGCGGGCAGCCCGGGATGTTGATCACCGTCTTGCCCGGCAGGATCTCGTGCACCGGCTTGGCCTGCGTCGGATTGGGATCGCTCGACGGAATGCCGCCCCACGAGGCGCACGAGCCGATGCCGATGATCGCCGCAGCCCCCTCGGCGGCCTCGCGGACCACGTCGATGATCGGCCGGCCGCCCACCATGCAGTAGATGCCGCCGTCCTTCGTCGGAATGGAGCCGTCGACCACCAGGACGAACTTGCCCCAGTTCTCCTTCATCGACTTTTCCTTGAACGCTTCCGCCTGATGGCCGGATCCGGCAGCGAGCGCCTCGTGGTAGTCGAGGGAGATCATGTCGAGGATCAGCGTCTCGACCGTCGGGTGGTAGGCGCGCAGCAGCGACTCCGTACAGCCGGTGCATTCCTGTGCCGACAGCCAGATCACCGGCGGGCGGGTGGGCGCGGTCGCCGCCTCGGCGATGCGCACGCCGAGCGCCGACGACAGGCCCATCGTCGCCGCCACACCGGTGCAGAACTTCAGGAAATCCCGCCGGTTGAGCCCGCCGAGGGCACCCGCGTATCCGTCGAGATCGGCAAAATCCGCGGAGTCCGGCCGCACGTCACCGGTCATCAGTCACCTCCCTAGGGTCCGCGCTGTTGGTTCTCCGCCGCCATTTCGCAGCGCCGCGCGTCTTCTTGCACGATCGGATACTAGTCGAAAGTAGAGTGGATGTAACAGCAAAAAATCCGCTGTTAACAAGTTTTTTCTGCTACTGAGAATTGTTATTAAGTTGTTGTCGTCTTCGGGTTGCTTGGGTCGACAGTAAAAAGCTGCGGTGAATTCTTGCTTTGTATATTAGCGAGTTTCTTCGCCGATTGTACCACGCGGCGTTGACTTCGCCGCCTTCGGGGGAGCAGAACACGGCGAGCCGAAAGGAACGGCTGTCGACCGGCAAGGACCCGGACACGCGGCGTACCAGCGCCGGGCCGCAGGCCGGGTTGTGGGGCGCCGGGCCGTCTACCCTTGCCGATTGAACCGGACGGGCCGGAAGGCTTACTCTCCGGCCGTGCCGCTGCACCCGCCACGCCCGGGGGTGGCCGGCAACGAGGCCACGATTGCGCCCCTCAGGGAGTGACCCGATGCCTGTCGAGACCACCGCTGCGGACGCCGACCGCGAGGACCATGCGCAACACAAGAGCCCGACGCTCGACCAGAGCCGGGAGGTGATGGCGTCGCTCGTCACCGAATTCGCGGGCGAGGGCGATATTCTCGAAGTCGGCTGCCGGCGGGGTGACATCGGCGCGCGGATCCGGCAGCGACTGCCCGGCGCGCGGATCGCGCTCGCCGATGCCTACCAGGGCACCCTGCGCGCCGCGGCGGCCCGCGTGGGTACCGACACCACCACCTTTCTGCTGGATGCGAACCGGTTCGACATCGACGATGCCGTCCATGGCACCTACGACTGCATCCTCCTCTGGCACCTGCTGGAACATGTCCGCGATCCGGTCGGTGCCATCCAGGCCCTCTGTCGCAAGCTGAAGCCCACGGGCGTGCTCATCCTGGCCGTGCCCAATCTGAGCCGGCCGGAAGTCCTGGTTGCCAACATCTTCCGGCGGGATACATCCGATCGTGGCCACCTGTGGGGCTGGGACCCTTCACACTTCCGCAGCTTCCTCACCCGCATCCTCGGCCTCGATCTCGTTCGCCTGACGACGGATTCGGTGGGATTGCTCCCCGGCCCGCCCGGACGGGCGATCGCGCGCCTAGTTGGTCGGCGGCTGGCATCGGTGCTGCCGTGGTGGGGCTTTTCGACCATCGCCATCGTCCGCCCGGGTGAGGCGTTCCCGGCCGACGAGGCCGCCTTCGCGAAGGCGGCACGGCTGACCTGGCGCGCGGCAGACTGAGCGCGCAGGAAACCGATGCCGATCGCCCGCATCCTGCTGCCGTTCGCCTTCGGCTACCTGGTTTCCTATTGCTTCCGCGTCATCAACGCGGCGATCGCCCCTCACCTCGCCCGCGACCTGAACCTGGGGCCCGGCGACCTGGGCCTGCTCACCGGCGTCTACTTCCTCGCCTTCGCCACATTCCAGTTGCCGCTGGGCCTGCTGCTCGACCGGTTCGGCGCCCGGCGGACGGAAGCGGTGCTGCTCGGCTTCGCGGTGGCGGGCGCGCTGCTGTTCGCCCTCGCCGAGAGCTTCGCCCAACTGCTGGTGGGGCGAGCGCTGATCGGCCTCGGCGTCTCCGCCTGTTTGATGGCGGCGTTCAAGGCGTTCGTCGTCTGGTTCCCCCGGGAGCGGCTGCCGCTGGTCAACGGCTGCCAGATGGCGGCGGGTGGCATGGGTGCGCTGGCGGCGACCGCACCGGTGACGGCGGCACTCACGATCATGGGCTGGCGGGAGATCTTCCTGGTGTTGGCCGTCGCGACCGCGCTCGCGGCCCTTGCCGTCTGGCGGATCGTGCCCGAGCGGCCGCAGGACGGCCCGCCGGCGAGCGCGCGTGAACTCCTGGCCGGTTTCGGCTCGATCTTCACCAGCCGCCTGTTCTGGCGCGCCGCACCGCTGACCGTCGCCTCGCAGGCGAGCTTCCTCGCCGTGCAGGGCCTGTGGAGCGGCCCGTGGCTGCGCGACGTGGCGGGGTTCCCGCCGGCGGAGGTGGGCCGGCACCTGCTGCTGATCGCAGCCGCCATGGTGGCGGGCTTCCTCGGCATCGGCGGGCTGGCGGAGCGGCTGGGCCGGCTGGGGATCCCGGCGATCGCGGTCGCGATCGGCGCCATGGCCTGCTTCATGCTCAGCCAGGCGATGCTGGCGGCAGGCGCGACGCCGTACCTGACCGCCGCCTGGATCGCCTTCGGCTTCTTCGGCACCGCCGGCATCCTTCCCTATGCGGCGCTGTCGCAGCGCTTTCCGGCGGCGCTCGCCGGCCGGCTGAACACGGCGCTGAACGTGCTGGTCTTCGTCGCCGCCTTCGCCCAGCAGTGGTGGATCGGCGCGCTGCTGGAACGCTGGCCGGCGACGACGGCGAGCGCGTACGCGCCCGCCGGCTACACGGCGGCGTTCGCGATCATGCTGCTGCTTCAGGCGGCGGCGCTGGCGTGGTTCTTCCTCGCGCCGCGCTTCGACCCCCCGGCGGGGCATCCAGTGTGAACACCTCGGTCGCCGGGCCGGTGCGCTCCCAGCCCTGCACCGCGAGGTGGCCGCACCCGGCGTTGGCGACGACCGCGAGCCGGGTCCGGTCGTTGAGCAGCGGCGGCACCAGCCAGCCGAAGGGGGACGCGTTTCCTTCCGCCGCCCCGGCCGCCGCCACGGCCGCCGCCACGGCCGCACCTCCCGCCGCCGCCCCGGCCACCCCTCCCGCCGGTGCGGAGGCGATGGTGTCCAGCATCCGGTCGCACCGCTCCGGGCTGTCGTTGCCGCGGGCGTAGCCGTCCTGCTCGATACCCCGCCAGTGGTTGCTGATCGCCGTCGGCGCCTCGTGCACCACCGCATGCTCCTCCAGCCGCTCGATGACGCATCCCTCGCCCGGTTCCGCTCCGGACAGGCAGTAGAACGCCGGCAGGCACAGGGGTGTGGCGACCAGCATCCGCTTCGCCTCGGCGTAGCTGGTGCAGGTCTCGAAGACGCGGCGCAACAGGTGCCCCGGGGGCAGTGCCCGCTGCCGCCACAGGCGCACCCGGCCCATCACCCAGTCGAGTGGCATCAGGCGGGAAACCCGGCGCAGCGGCGGCTGGTTGATCGCGGCGCTGAAGCGCCCCGGCGCCATCGCCGTCAGCACGCCCACGTAGCCCGGCCAGGTCACGTTGAAGAAGTCGCCGGCCGGCCCGTACTGCCGGGCGACGACCACTGTCCGCCCCAGGCCCGTCAGCGGCCAGTCCAGCGCGCGCAGCATGCGGCTGCCGCTGCCCGCGGGATCGGGACCGACGCCGGCGGTGCAGCTCCACTCGTAGGACATGTTCAGCAACACGGCACCCGGGCCGTCGAGCCGGCGGCGGACGCGGTCGATTTCCTGCAGGTAGGGGTTGTCGGCGCGCTCCAGCCAGCGCCAGGTGGCGTCGTCGCCCAGCCGCAGCAGCAGGTCGCCGTACTGCCGGCGGCCGAACGACAGCAGCTCCGCCAGGCGGTCCGGCGCCAGCTCCATCAGGTGCTCGGCGGCCGGCTGGTCCGGCTCGAAGAACGGAACCGGCCGCAACGCCGTCGCCATCCCCGGCGCCGTCCCATGCGGCTGCCGCCCATCCAGGCTGTCGTCGCGCATCGCCCCCTCCTTGCCGGACGCGGGTGCCGCGCCGTATTACGCAGGGCAACCCCTGCCGCGCCGCACCGGAGCGGGCGGGTCGGCCACGGAAGAGATAAGGCGAAACACACGATGATTCCACGCTACAGCCGCGCGCCCATGGCGGCGATCTGGACCCCCGAGAGCCGCTTTCGCATCTGGCTGGAGATCGAGACGCACGCATGCGACGCCCAGGCGGCACTCGGCGTGATCCCCCGCGAGGCGGCCGAGGCGGTGCGGGCGCGCGGCGCTTTCGAGGTCGAGCGGATCGACGAGATCGAGCGGGAGACCCGGCACGACGTCATCGCGTTCCTCACCAACGTCGCCGAGCACGTGGGCCCGGAGGCGCGCTTCGTACATCAGGGGATGACCTCGTCGGACGTGCTCGACACCTGCTTCGCGGTGCAGCTGGCGCGCGCCGCCGACATCCTGCTGGAGGACATCGACGCGCTGCTGGCGGCGCTGAAGCGCCGCGCCTTCGAGCACAAGGACACGCCGTGCATCGGCCGCAGCCACGGCATCCACGCCGAGCCCACCAGTTTCGGCCTGAAGCTGGCGGGCTTCTGGGCGGAGTGGCGGCGCAACCGGGAGCGATTGGTCGCGGCGCGAAAAGAGATCGCCACCTGCGCCATCTCCGGCGCCGTCGGCACCTTCGCCACCATCGATCCCCGGGTCGAGCGGCACGTGGCGGAGAAGATGGGGCTCGCCATCGAACCCGTCTCGACGCAGGTGATCCCGCGCGACCGGCACGCCGCCTTCTTCGCCACGCTGGCGGTGATCGCGTCCTCGCTGGAGCGGCTCGCGGTCGAGATCCGGCATCTGCAGCGCACGGAGGTGCGGGAGGCCGAAGAATACTTCGAAGAGGGCCAGAAGGGCTCCTCGGCGATGCCGCACAAGCGCAATCCGATCCTGACCGAGAACCTCACGGGCCTCGCCCGGATGGTGCGCGCGGCGGTGATCCCGGCGTTGGAGAACGTGGCGCTGTGGCACGAGCGGGACATCTCGCATTCCTCGGTGGAGCGCTTCATCGGCCCGGACGCGACGGTGACGCTGGACTTCGCGCTCGCCCGCATGGCGGGTGTGATCGACCGGCTGCTGGTCTATCCCGAGGCGATGCGCGCCAACCTGGACCGGCTGCGCGGGCTGCTGTTCTCGCAGAAGGTGCTGCTGGCGCTCACCCAGGCCGGGATGGGCCGGGAGGACGCGTACCGGACGGTGCAGCGGTGCGCGATGGCGGTTTGGGCCGGCGAGGCCGACTTCCTCGACCTGCTGGCGGCCGACCCGGAGGTCGCCGCACGGCTGGACCGAGCGCAGCTCGCAGCGCTGTTCCGCCTGGAGGACTACCTGGTCCGCGTCGACGAGATCTTCGACCGCGTGTTCGGGGAAGACTTGTAAGTGTCTTCCCCCACAAACCTTTCCGGCTCGAACCCTGTCAACGTGGATCGACGCCCTCGGTCCGCTCGCTTAGCCGCCGACCTGCACGTGGTCGCAATCCAGCGGCATCGGGTAGGCGTCGGTGATCTCGCGCACCGCCTTCGCCTCGGCATCGGCCAGTGCCTTGACGACCAGCGACACCGACAGCCCGACGCCGAGGGCCAGCAGGTCCTTCATGACCTTCTCTCCGACCTCCGCGTGCCCCGGCTGCTCGCATTCGAGACGGACCAGCGCGCGTGCGTAATCCCGCGCCGCGTCGTCCTCGAAGCCCAGGTGCTTCGCCGCCCAGAGGCCGAACAGCTTGTTTCGCCGGCTGCGCACCTTGAAGCGCAGCTCTTCGTCCAGCTTGAACTTGGCCTCGTGGCCCTGTTCGATGTCACGGAACAGATCAGTCATCTCAGGCCTTTCGATCAGCCGTGCCCGGCGGTGTCGCCCGCCCGCCCACTAGGAAGAATTTAGTCGCGCCGAGGTTGTCATACAATCGCAACCCCGCGTCGCGGGCGCTGTGGGAACGAACTCTGACGCATGGCAGGGTAGTCAAATACTCATGTGTACGCTCGTTACGCTTCGCCGTCCCGGACACCGCTGGCCGCTGCTGCTCGCCGCCAACCGGGACGAGATGGCCGACCGGCCCTGGCAACCACCCGGGCGGCACTGGACCGACGCGCCCGGCATCTTCGCAGGGCGGGACCTGCTGGGGGGCGGCAGCTGGTTCGGCCTCAACGACGACGGCGTGGTCGCCGCCGTGCTCAACCGCATCAACACGCTGGGCCCGGCGCCCGGGCGGCGCAGCCGCGGCGAGCTGCCCCTGCTGGCCCTGGCCCACCCGACCGCCCGGGAAGCGGCAGATGCCATCGGCGCCGTCGATGCGGCTGCCTGGCGTTCGTTCAACATGATCATCGCCGACCGCGCGAGTGCCTACTTCATCCGGTCCGCCGACGACCGCGCCCCGCCCGATGGCGTGTCCGCCGGACGGCCGTCGCTGACGGTCGAGCCGGTGCCGGAGGGGCTGTCGATGGTGACCGCGCATGATCGCAACGACCTCCACTCGCCACGCATCCGGCGCTACCTCCCGCGCTTCGGCGCCGCCCCGGAACCTCGGCCCGAGGCGGCGGACTGGGCCGCCTGGATCGGGCTGCTGGCATCGCGCGATGCCGATCCGGACGCCGGGCCGGGCGGGGCGATGACGGTGATCACCACGACCGGCTTCGGCACCGTCTGCTCGGCGCTGCTGGCGTTGCCGGCGGACGGTGCCTGCCGTCCCCAGCTGCTGTTCGCCGCCGGGCGCCCGGGCGACGTTCCGTTCGAGGCGATGCCGGTGTAGCCGGCCGGCGCCGGCGGCCGCGACACGGGGCAACCCGGGCGACGCCCTCGGCGCGCCGGCCGCGACCGGTTGTTCGCCCGTGGTATGATTGTCTTGCGGACCCCGAGTTGGTATATGACTGGCTCTCGCTGCCTTCGGCGGTGGCGCCATGAGAACCGAGGACACGCGTCCATGCCCCGGCGCAGACAAATTTTCGAAGGCAAGGCGAAAATTCTCTACGAAGGCCCCGAGCCCGGCACGCTCGTCCAATACTTCAAGGACGACTCCTCGGTGTCCAGCGTGCGCAGCAAGGGCGTGATCACCGGCAAGGGCGTCCTCAACAACCGCATCTCCGAATACCTGATGTCCCGCCTGGGCGAGATGGGGGTGCCGACGCACTTCGTCCGCCGGCTGAACATGCGCGAGCAGCTCGTCCGCGAAGTGGAGATGATCCCGCTGGAGGTGGTGGTGCGCAACTTCGCCGCCGGCTCCTTCGCCGAGATCTTCCACATGAACGAGGGCGCGCCGCTGCCGCGCTCGATCGTCGAGTACTATTACAAGTCCGACGAACTCAGCCACCCGATGGTTTCCGAGGAACACGTCACCGCCTTCGGCTGGGCGACGCCGCAGGATCTCGACGAGATCATGTCGCTGACGCTGCGCATCAACGACTTCCTGAGCGGGCTGTTCCTCGGCATCGGCATGCGGCTGATGGACCTGACGGTGGAGTTCGGCCGGCTGTGGGAGGACGAGCAGGTGCGTATCGTGCTCGCCGACGAGGTCTGTCCGGATTCCTGCCGGTTGTGGGACATCCGCACCAACCGGCGGCTGGACCGGGAGAGTGAAAGCGGCGCCGACTTCAGCCAGCTGGCCGATGCCTACCAGGAGGTGGCGCGTCGGCTGGGCATCCTGCCGGAGAGCGGCCCGTCCGACATGAAGGGCCCGGAGACGATGCAGTGAGCAGCCATGTAGTGAGCGGCCATACAGTGAGCCGGGGGCGGCGCCCGGCGGCCGGGCGGCGGCCATGCTGAAGGCGCGCGTGCACATTACGCTGAAGCCGGGCGTGCTCGACCCGCAGGGCAAGGCGGTGCAGCACTCGCTGGCGGCACTCGGCTTCGACGGTGTCGAGCAGGTCCGCCAGGGGAAGTTCATCGAGATCGATCTCGCCGACGGCGACCGGGAGAACGCCCGCGCCCGCCTGGACGCCATGTGCCGGCAACTGCTGGCGAACACGGTGATCGAGAACTACGCCATCGATATCGCCGAATGAGAGCCGCCGTCGTCGTCTTCCCCGGATCGAACTGCGACCGCGACGTTGCCCTGGCACTCGAGCAGGTGACGGGCCGAGCGCCCGTGATGGTCTGGCACCGGGACGCGGAGCTGCCGGCGCTCGACCTGATCGTCGTCCCCGGCGGCTTCTCCTACGGCGACTACCTGCGCTGCGGGGCGATCGCGGCGCATTCGCCGGTGATGCGCGCCGTGCGCGAACACGCGGCGGCCGGCGTGCCGGTCCTGGGGATCTGCAACGGCTTCCAGGTGCTGACCGAGGCCGGGCTGCTGCCGGGCGTGCTGCTGCGCAACGCCGGCCTGCGCTTCATCTGCCGCGACGTGTTCCTGCGGGTGGAGAACGACAACTCTCCCTTCACCCGTGGCTACCGGGCGGGTCAGGTGGTGCGGATGCCGATCGCGCACAACGAGGGCAACTACTTCGCCGACCCGGAGACGATCGCCCGCCTGGAAGGGGACGGGCGGGTTGCATTCCGCTACTGCGCCGAGGACGGAACGGTGAGCGGGGATGCAAACCCGAACGGCTCCCTCGCCGGCATCGCCGGGATCACCGACGAACGCGGGCGCATCCTCGGCCTGATGCCGCACCCGGAGCGTCTGGCCGATCCGCAGTTGGGCGGCACCGACGGGCGGGCGATGTTCGAGGGCCTGCTGGCCGCGGTCGGCTGATCCTCCGGCCCACCCCGCCCGGACTCGGACGGCAGAGGACGCGCGACGGCGATGCTGATCCCGCTGAAGGACGAGAACCCGCTGCGCCGGATCGGCTTTCCCTTCGTTACCGTTGGGCTGATTGCGGCCTGCGTGGGCGCCTTCCTGTGGCAGCTCGGCCTGGGCCCGGGCCAGGACCAGATGCTTTATGCGCTCGGCGCCATCCCCGCCGTGATCACCGGCGACCGGGTTCTGCCGTCCGGCGTGGCGATCGTACCGGCGGAAGTCACGCTGCTCACGTCCATGTTCCTGCACGGAAGCTGGCTGCACCTGGGCGGCAACATGCTGTTCCTGTGGATCTTCGGCGACAACGTCGAGGACGCGATGGGGCACGTCCGCTTCCTCGTCTTCTATCTGCTCTGCGGCATCGCCGCCGGGCTCGCGCACGTGGTCACCAACCTGGGCTCGGAGATCCCGACGATCGGCGCCAGCGGTGCGGTCTCCGGCGTGCTGGGTGCCTACCTGATCCTGCACCCGCGTGCCCAGATCCTGACGCTGCTGCTGCGCTTCTTCATCCGCCTGCCGGCGTTCGTCGTCCTCGGCCTGTGGATGGGCCTGCAGGTGGTGAGCGCCTACCTGGACACCGGCGCAGAGGGCGGCGGCGTCGCCTGGTGGGCACACATCGGCGGCTTCGCGGCCGGCGCCATCCTGGTCGTCCCCTTCCGCCGCCGCGGCGTGCCGCTGTTCGAGCGCGGCGGCCACCGCGTCCCCGCCGCGACCGTCGTCAACCGCCTGCGCAGCGGCTCGGTGCCGCAGACGCGGCGGCGGGGGTGGTGAGGTTGGCTGCGGGCTACGGCAACAGCTTCATGGCGGCAACGGCCAAAGCTGCAACAGCGATGATCGTTCCGATTGTCCAGCGCAGATGGGCGTTGAACTCGCCCCGCATTTCAGCTCGCAGTCCCGCGATGTCTCCTTTGAATTCCGAGCGGAGCTCGGCCATGTCGGCCTTCAGCTCAGTCCGAAGTTCGGCCATGTCGGCCTTCAGCTCCGAGCGAAATCCCGCCGTGTCCGACCTCAGCACAGTCTCGGTGGCAGCCAGGTCCACCTTGGTGACCAGATCGCTGATCTCGCCCAAGCTCTCCGCCAGTGCCTGCGTCGTATCCGCCGCCTGCCGTGGTGGAAATCCGGCCGCTTCGAGCTTGCGTGCCAGCTTCAGCGTATCGAAGGCAATGGAACCCATGGCGCCATCTTACCGATTACCGACGAGGAGCGCCACAACCGCAACCGAACCATGGGTGTCCTCCGGCAACGGCTTTCTGGCCTGAGAGTTCGCCAAGCGCTAAGCTCCCCGACGATCGAGCCCACGTGCGCGGACCCCCGATGACGCTCACCCCCGAACAGCTCTCCGAGATCGAGCAGGCGCGGGCCGCCTCCGCCCCAACCCGCCGCGCGACTGTGGACGCGCTGGAGGAGATCCTGTTCCAGCCGATCCCCATCCTCGACCACGGCTTCGTGCGCGTGATCGACTACATGGGCGACGACGGAGCGATCGTGCAGGCGGCGCGCGTGTCCTACGGGCGGGGCACCCGCCGCGTGCAGGACGATGCCGGGCTGATCGACTACTTGATGCGCCACCGGCACACCACGCCGTTCGAGATGTGCGAGATCAAGTACCACGTGAAGTTGCCGATCTTCGTCGCCCGGCAGTGGATCCGCCACCGCACCGCCAACGTCAACGAATACTCCGGTCGCTACTCGGTGCTCGACAACGAGTATTACACGCCGGCGCCGGAAAACCTCGCGGCGCAATCCACCAACAACCGCCAGGGCCGCGGCGCGGTGCTGGACGCGGGCGAGGCGGCGCGCGTCCTCGACCTGCTGCGCGAGGATGCGGAGCGCTGCTATGCCCATTACCAGGAAATGCTGGATCCCGAGGGGCCGGGGCTGGCGCGCGAGCTGGCGCGGATGAACCTGACGCTCGCCACCTATACCCAGTGGTACTGGAAGATCGACCTGCACAACCTGTTCCACTTCCTGGCGCTCAGGGCCGACGCCCACGCCCAGTACGAGATCCGCGTCTACGCCGAGGCGATGCTGGAAACGGTGCGCCGGTGGGTGCCGCTGGCGCACGCGGCGTTCGTCAAGAACCGGCTGGGGGCGGTGACGCTGTCGGCGCCGGCCCTCACCCTGGTTCGCCGGATGCTGGCCGGCGAGAGCGTGGCGCAGCCGGACAGCGGCCTTTCGCCCCGCGAATGGCGGGAGGTGATGGCCGCCCTCGGGCTTCCTGCCTTCGATCCGGCATGACCGGCGACGCTTCGCCGTAGCCGGCACTCCCGCCGGCCCGCGCCGCCCGGATGCCCGGTGGCCAGATGCCCGGTGGCCAGATGCCCGGTGGCCAGATGCCCGGTTCCGGGGCGCCGGGGGTGTTCCGGCGCCCCGGAACCGCCGGGTGACTTCCGGCCGAAGCGCCACACCCCGGAATCGCCACACCCCGGGGATCAAGGGCCGAGCGACCGCGGAGCGCCGCGGACGTGATGCCGGCCGGGCCGGACGTGGCCGACTCGGCACAGAATGTCCGAAGCCGCGCACGACCCTGCGCGGGTCCATAGGGATGTCCGCGCGGCAGCATGCGATTGGCACGCAGTCGTAAATTTGTTCTTGCCACCTACAACCCCCTGTTACCTCCCTTTTTACTTCTTATGGGTTGTGTTTTAGGGGCATTGATGGTAATTTTCCAATCTGCGGCGCCGAGGCGACCGCAGCCGTAGTACCCGCAAAGATAAACACCCCGGACAGGGGCGGCGGAAACCGCCGAAGGGGAGCGCAAACAGGTCGACCCGGTACGGCCGGCGCACCCGTCAGTGCACTCGATGGACCCGGGCCACGCGCCGAATGTGGGCGCCCCTCGGGCCGGACGGAGGAACGGGCAGATGACCAGTGACCTGATTCCGCATCCGGGGCCCCGACGCTCCGGAACGAGCTTGACCCGCGCGCTGTTGACGGGCCTGGTTCTGCCGATGGCAGCCGTCCTGGGCCTCGCCGCCCTGGGCCTCGCCGCCACGGCGCCCGCAGCGGCGCAGCTGCCGCCGACCAACCCGACGGACAAGGCGCTGGCGACGATGACGACGACGGAGGATGTCCCCACCGTCGCCATCAATCCCGCGAGCAGCGCCGCGCTCGCCATGTCGTTCGCCCGTGCCGGCGGCTGCTTCGTGCGCACCAGCGCCGACGGCGGCACCACCTGGACGACGCCGGTGCGTCTGCGGGCCTCGGTCGCCGGCGGCACCTGCGTCTCGGCGGAAATCGCCTTTGCGCCCGACGGCAGCCGGTTGTACGCGGCCTATGCGGAGTGGGGGCCGCAAACCGGCACTTGGCAGCTGAACCGGATCCTGGTTGCGGTCTCCTCCGACGGCGGCAGGACCTGGGGAGCGCCGGCGACGGTCCTGCAGGGCTCGTCCGATCCGAACGCAGACGCCTTCCTGCAGCCACAGGTGGCGACACCACTGCACAGCGCGGACGCGAAGTGGGTCTACGTCACCGCCGTGCAGCACTACCGCTACGGGGCGGCCACCAAGTTCGCCCGCTCGGAGACCTTCGGCAGCACCTGGACGGTGACCGCCTCGGTCGGCATCCGGCACCGGTACGCTTACGAGCTGCTGCCGCCGCTGCAGGCGACACGGCATACGCTGGCCGCCGGCCCCGGCAGCGAGGTGATGCTGGTCAACGCGTGCGGCGGCTGCGACGACGCCGACTACCCCGACGGCATCGCCCGCGACCAGGGGGTGCGCGTCTGGCGCTCGACCAACTACGGCGCCGGCTTCATCACCGGCATCGACCCCCCCGTCTACGCCCAGCGCGGCCCGCTCGCCTACCGGTTCCCGGCCAACGTCGCCTGGGGGTGGGGCGAGACCGCCGTGGGGCCGGCGGTCGCCTACGGCATCGGCGGTACGGCGCACGTGATCTACCCGGCGAACGGTCGCCTGCACTACATCTGGGCGCGGCCGCCTTACACCGCCTGGTCCGTCCCGGAAATGGTCGACGACAACAGCGCCGGCGCGAAGGAGACGCCGGTGCTGCAGGTCCGAGCCTGCGGCAGCACCACCTACCTGCATGCCCTGTGGTATGACGGCCGCCGCGATGCGACCGGCCGCAGGTACGACGTGTTCTACGCCCGCCGTCCGGCCGCCGCTGGCGGCGTGTGGTCGAACAACGCACGCGTCTCCAACGCCACGTCCTATCCGGAGCTGCCGTGGAGCAGCACCGGGATCGCGGTCAACGGCGGGTCGGTGTTCGCCGTCTGGCCGGATCGGCGGGACAACGGCGGCTACGACCTGGACATCTTCGGCAGCCCGATCGTCTCCGGCCTCACCTGCCCGTGAGCGCACCCCCACCCTCTCCCGCACGGCGGGAGAGGAACGAGGTGAAGGGACCCGCGCAGACGAGCCACACCCTGTGACACAGCAGGAGGCGGCAAAGGAGCGGCGCGGGCTTCAGGCGCGGGCCTGAGGCGCCGGCTGGCCATTGGTCCACTCCCGCCACTGCCGGTGCATGATCCGGTGCTCGGGCGGGATGTCGCGCATCGACAGCATGGCGACGACGCTGCCGCCGCCGTCCACCACCGGCAGGTGGCGGTAGTTGCCCTCGGTCATCATCGCAAACGCGGTGACCAGCGCCGTTGCGGGTGTGACGGTGCGCGGCTCCCGGGTCATCACCTCGCGGACGCGCAGCGCATCGGCGTCGCCCCCCACCGCAACCACCCGCTGCAGCACGTCCCGTTCGGTGAACACTCCCACCAGCCGCCCCCCGTCGAGCACGGGCGCGCCACCGATCCGGTGGTGACCGAGAAGGACGGCCGCCTCGCGCACCGTCTGATCCGGACCGAGCACCACCAGGGTGCGTCCGGTCAACACGCTGCTCACATGATTATCGACTGCTGTCATGGCGGTTCCTCCCCTGAGACCGCGACGGACATCGCACGCCGGTCGACGCGCCTGCACCCATGCACGCCGGCAACTGTCATAAAATGGTAATATTTATGCAATTCATTTGCAATGGAACGGCGGCGGCGGCGCGCTCAGCCTTTGACGCAGAGCACCTGCTTGAGCGTGTGCACCACCTCGACCAGGTCGTCCTGGGCCGCCATCACCGCGTCGATGTCCTTGTACGCCATCGGCGTCTCGTCGATCACGGCAGCGTCCTTGCGGCACTCGACCCCTTCCGTCGCGTGCACGTGCTCCTCGACCGTGAACCTGCGCTTCGCCTCGTTGCGGGACATCGCCCGGCCGGCGCCGTGCGCGCACGAGCAGAACGAGTCCGGGTTGCCGCGGCCGCGCACGATGAACGAGCGCGCGCCCATCGAACCCGGGATGATGCCGAGTTCGCCGGCACCGGCGTGCACCGCCCCCTTGCGCGTCACCCACAGCGCCTCGCCGAAGTGCTGCTCGCGAGCCACGTAGTTGTGGTGGCAGTTGACCGCCACCGCCCCCAGCGCGAAACCGGTGGTGCTGCCCCGCAGCGCGTCGAGGACGCGGCCCATCATCACCTCACGGTTGGCGAGCGCGAACGCCTGCGCCCAGCCCACCGCCTCGACGTAATCCGCGAACAGCGGCGAGTCCTCGGCCAGCCAGGACAGGTCGGGATCGGGGGGCTCGATACCCCGGCGCGCCAGCTCCTGCTTCGCCTGCTCGATGAACCAGGTGCCGATGCGGTTGCCGATGCCGCGTGAGCCCGAATGCAGCATCGCCCACACCCGGTCGCCCTCGTCCAGGCACAGCTCGATAAAGTGGTTGCCGGTGCCCAGCGTGCCCAGGTGCGGCAGCGCCGTGCCGGTGGCGAGCTTGCCGTGCCTGCCGGTGATCCTCTTCAGCCCGTCCTCCAGCGAGCGGCCGTCGTGCGCGCAGGTCTTCCAGGCGTGCACCACGTCGTCGGGCGGATCGCGCCAGGCACCGCGGTCGTTGGCGACCCGGCCCCTGCCGGTCCGCCCGTGCGGCACCGCGCGCTCGATCCGCGCGCGCAGGTCGGCGAGGTTGTCAGGCAGTTGCCCGGCGCCGAGCCCGGTCTGCACCGCCATCATCCCGCAGCCGATGTCGACGCCGACCGCCGCCGGCACGATCGCGCCGCGGCAGGGGATGACGGAGCCCACGGTGGCGCCGATCCCCCAGTGCACGTCCGGCATCGCCGCCACCCAGGGGTGGACGAACGGCAGCCGGGCCACGTTGCGGAGCTGCGCCAGCGCCACATCCTCCACCGGCACGCCGCGGGTCCACGCCCGGATCGGCACGCCGTCGCTCGCGATCTCCTGCCAGCCGCCCATCCGCTCGCATCCCGCCTACGCTGCCCGCTCCGGGTAGAGGCCGGCCAGTCCCTCGGCGGATGCCGCGCATCTCCCACGCTCGGTGATCAGCCCGGTGACGAGCCGGGCCGGTGTCACATCGAACGCGTCGTTGCGCGCCCCGCTTCCGTCCGGGGTCACCTGCACCTCGACGATGCGGCCGTCGTCGGTACGGCCCATGATCCGTGTCACCTCCGCCGGATCCCGCTGTTCGATCGGCACCTGCGACAGCCCGTCGGTGATCGTCCAGTCGACGGTCGGGCCGGGCAGCGCCACCCAGAACGGCACGCCGCAGTCCCTCGCCGCCAGTGCCTTCAGATAGGTGCCGATCTTGTTGCAGACGTCGCCGCCACGTGTCGTCCGGTCGGTGCCGACGATGCACAGGTCCACCAGCCCCCGCTGCATCAGGTGCCCGCCGGCGTTGTCGACGATCACGGTGTGCGGAACGCCGTGGTGACCCAGCTCCCAGGCGGTGAGCGAGGCCCCCTGGTTGCGCGGCCGCGTCTCGTCCGCCCAGACGTGCACCGGGATGCCACGGTCGTGGGCGGCGTAGACGGGAGCCAGCGCCGTGCCCCAGTCGACGGTGGCGAGCCAGCCGGCGTTGCAGTGGGTGAGCACGTTGACCGGGCCGCTCTCGCCCTTTGCCCGCCACGCGTCCTCGATCAGCTCCGCCCCCTGCCGGCCGATGGCAGCGCAGATGGCCACGTCCTCGTCGCAGATTTCGGCCGCGCGCCGCCAGGCGGCCTCAGCCCGGCGGTCGGGCGGCAGCTGCCCCGCCACCGCCGCCACCTCGTCGAGTGCCCAGCGCAGGTTGACCGCCGTGGGCCGGGTCGCCAGCAGGGTTTCGCGCGCCCGCGCCAGGCTTCCGTCGCCGGCATCGTCGCGGAGCGCCAGCGCGAGGCCGTAGGCGGCGGCGGCGCCGATCAGCGGCGCGCCGCGCACCTGCATGCTGCGGATGGCCTGCGCCGCGTCGTCGAGCGTGTGCATGCGGACGACGACGAAGGCGTGCGGCAGCCGCGTCTGGTCGATGATCTCGACCGCGGTGCCGTCCTCCGAAGGCCAGATGGTCCGGTAGTGCCGTCCGTCGACCCGCATCCGTTCTCTCCGCTGCCGCGAATCCGTATTCCCGGGCGAAAGTATAGCAGCCGATTCGGCCGGAACCTGAACAGATCGGGAAACCGACCCGCGGACCTGGAGCGCGGTTTGATTTTAAGAGCACGTCAATCCGATCAAGCGATGCCGCTCGATCGGATATTGCTCTAAGCAAGGCAGCGATGGGTGGGAGCCAGCACGCCCCACAGGACCAGGATGACGACGAGCGCCAGCAAGGCCCCTTCCGCCACCCGGAACAGCAACGAGGGCTGCCAGCGGCGGGCATCCCGCCGGGGCAGCCAGCGCTGGCCCTCCAGCGGGGCAGCCAGGAACACGGCGAAGCCCAGCACCAGGGCCTGGTCGAAGGCCGCCCCGGCGGTGTTGCGGATCAGCAGCCAGGCGGCGGCGACGGCCATGACCAGCCCGGCTGCGCCCAGCCCGCCGCCGATGGCGAGGCTGCGCAGGGCAAAGCCCCAGGTGAACAGCGGATCGCGCGCCATCCGCCAGGCCACGGCCGCGACGATGCCGGTAAGTGCGAGCAACAGGATGGTTTCGGTCATCGCCGCTTTCGGGTGGGACCAGACGCCGGCGCCTCGCTGCCCCGGACTGAACCGCACAACTGTGCCGCGATAGTAGTAACCGTTCCGTTAATCCAAGAAAGTGATTGTTAACCTGTTGGAAGAATTTCCCGATTGGCGTGTGGAGACAATGGGCGGCACAACGCCCGCGATGCGCCGGCTGGAGCCGAAGCGGGCGCACGCGGCGGCGACACCACCCGGCAACTGGTTGCGCTCGTACGGCTGCTGCGCCGCCGCCCGGGCTTCGGCCCGACCCGTCGCCGCCGTCCGATCGTCGCCGCGGCCTGCTCCCCGGTCTCGGCGCACAATTCCCTTCACCGGTCCTTTCCGCTATGTGGCCATTCCCGGGCGCGCTGACGCCCCAGGGTGCGGCCCCGGCGTGGCCCCGGTCATGACGACACCCGTCATCACCGGGCAGCCACCCCCTGGGCATGACGGATGGAGCGTCCACGGGGCGTGGCGGCGGACAGGAGGGACGAGATGCAGCTGCAACGGTTCACGACCGACGACGGCGAGGAGATCGCACTGCAGGTCAGCGGCCACGGCCCGCCGCTGGTGCTGCTGCACGAGTGGGCGTCCAGCCATCGGGTGTGGGAGCCGATCGTGCACCGCCTGGCCGACCGCTTCACCATCTACCGCTGGGATGCGCGCGGCCACTGCGGCCACGGCGATCCCCGGCCCGTCCGCAGCCATCCGGTCACCGTCGAGCGGATGGCCGACGACCTGCGCGACCTGCTCGACCATTTCCGGCTGGAGAAGCCGATGGTCGTCGGCCATTCGATGGGGGCGCTGACGCTGTGGGCGCACATCGCCCGGCATGGCTGCGGCCGGCTGGGGCCCGTCGCCATCATCGACCAGTCGCCTCGCCTCGTCACCGACGCCGACTGGCGGCTGGGGATCTACGGCGACTGGACGGAGGAGACGGACGCGGCGTTCGTCCACGGCATGCGCACCGACTTCGTCGAGACGATCCTGCGGCTGATCGCCTTCGGGCTGAACCCGGCGGCGCGCAAGCGCTACGACGAGAACCACCCCAGCCAGGCACGCCTGCGCACCTACTTCGGCATGCTGAACACCGCGCCGCTGATCGAGGTGTGGACGACGCTGACCCGCGCCGACTTCCGCCCGGTGCTGCCGGCGATCACCGTCCCGGCGTTGCTGGTCTACGGCACCCGCAGCAACTTCTATCCCCCCGCCACCGGCCCCTGGGTGCGCGACGCCACCCCGGGCGCCCGGCTCCTCGTCTACGAGGGCGCCGACCACTCGCCGCACGTGGGCTTCCCCGACCGCTTCGCCGCCGACCTGCTGGCGTTCGCGACCGGCTCGTGAGCGGCGGGCTCGTGAGCGGCGGGCTTTCCGGCTGTTCGAGCGGCGCCACCAGCGCGCCGTTCCTCAAGCCGTGGACGCGCCGCGTTCGTACCAGCTGCGCGTGCGCCGCGTGAGCGTCACCACCGACAGCATCACCGGCACCTCCACCAGAACGCCCACGACGGTAGCAAGCGCGGCGCCCGAATCGAAGCCGAACAGCACGATGGCGGTGGCGACGGCGAGCTCGAAGAAGTTGGAGGCGCCGATCAGCGCCGACGGGGCCGCCACGCAGTGGGCGACGCCCAGCTTCCGGTTCAGCCAGTAGGCGAGCCCGGCGTTGAAGTAGACCTGGATCAGGATCGGGATCGCCAGCAGCAGGATGATCAGCGGCTGGGCCAGGATCTGCTCCCCCTGGAAGCCGAACAGCACCACCAGCGTCGCCAGCAGCGCCAGCAGCGAGACCGGTTGCATCCGCTGCAGCGCCGCGGCCAGCGTCGGCTCGCCACGGCGAAGCAGCCACGCCCGCCAGACCTGCGCGACGATCACCGGAATGACGATGAACATGAGCACGGAGATGACCAGCGTCTCCCACGGGACGACGATCGCCGACAGGCCCAGCAGCAGGCCCACGATCGGCGCAAAGGCGACGACCATGATCGCGTCGTTCAGCGCCACCTGGCTCAGCGTGAAGTGCGGCTCGCCGTCGCACAGGTTGGACCAGACGAACACCATCGCCGTACACGGGGCGGCGGCGAGAATGATCAGGCCGGCGATGTAGGACTCGATCTGGCCTTCGGGCAGCCACGGGCGGAACAGCCAGCCGATGAACAGCCAGCCCAGCAGCGCCATCGAGAACGGCTTGACCGCCCAGTTGATGAACACCGTGACACCGATACCGCGCCAGTGCTCCTTCACCTGGTGCAGCGCACCAAGGTCGATCTTCAGCAGCATCGGGATGATCATCAGCCAGATCAGCACCGCCACCGGCAGGTTGACCTGGGCGACTTCGGCGCGGCCGATGACCTGGAACGGCTGGGGGAAAAAATGCCCCAGGGCGATGCCGGCCACGATGCACAGCGCCACCCACAGGGTCAGCCAGCGCTCGAACACGCCCAGGCCGGCGCGTGCTTCTGCTGCCGCGAGGGCGTGCTTCTGGGCGTCGACGGCGATGTTTTCTCCGGTCATGAGCTCTCCTGCACGTGTGCCGTCGATGGGTCGTCCGTGTTGCGTGCGCCGAGCGCGTCCGGCTCAGCGCAGGCGCTGACCCGCCCCGTCGAGGACGACCTCGCCATCTTCCTTGGCGAACGGTCCCCGTTGCGGGTTCGGCAGGATGTCGAGAACCGCCTCGGAGGGGCGGCACAGCTTCACGCCGAGCGGGGTGACGACGATCGGCCGGTTGATCAGGATCGGCTGTTCGATCATTCGGTCGATCATCTCGTCGTCGGTCAACGCCGGGTCGTCGAGGCCCAGTTCGTCATAGGGCGTGCCCTTGCGCCGCAGCAGATCGCGCGGAGCGATACCCATTCGCTGGATCAGTTCGACCAGCTCCACGCGTGAAGGCGGCGTCTTCAGGTACTCGATGATGCGGGGCTCCTCACCGGAGTTCCGGATCATCGCAAGCACATTCCGCGACGTCCCGCACGCCGGGTTGTGATAGATCGTGATCGTCACCTGCGCCTCCTCCACTTGCGTATCCGCAGATCTCGGGATGCCCCTGGCAGCAGTCCTCGGTGAGGAAGACCAGCAGCCGGCGCATCCCCTCGACGTCGACCGCGTAGAAAACGTGACGCTCCCGCCGCCACGAGTGCAGCAGCCCGGCCCGCTCCAGCTGCGCCAGGTGGTGCGACAGGGTGGACGGCGGAATCCCTACCTGCCCGGCGATCCCGCCGGCCGCAAGCCCGTCCGGCCCGCGGCGCATCAGCAGCCGGAAGATCGTCAGCCGATGCTCGTGGGCCAGCGCCGACAGCGCCTCGATGGCTCGCTTGATTTCCATATTTCGAGAATAATCGAATTGAACTGCTGCTGGCAAGGCTTTCAGCTTGACCGGACGGGTGCGCCGGCGGCAGGCGGCGATTGCGGGCGGCCCTGGCCTTGGCAGATGGGTCCCCTGGGGCGGCGGGTCGCCGCATCGGAGCCGCGCTCCAACAGGTAGAAAAATAATGTTTGTCTTTCTATTGAATGGCGCGACGTGTCTCGCCACAATTGCCGCCGCTCGAGACATGGGGGCCTCTTCCACACAGGCAACTGCGGGGATGGCAGGGTACGCGGTCGTCGTTTCGGCCACGTTTGACCCGGTCTCGACACGCTGCGCGGCGGGGCCGGCAAGCTCCCCCGCGCTGGCACGGGGACCTCGGGGCAGGGGAGCAGGGGAGATGAGCAGACTGTTGGGCACGGTTCTCGCCGCCGCGCTGGTGGCGGTCGCCGCGACGTCGGCCGCTCGGGCGGGCGAGCCGGAATGGATCAGGCAGTTCGGGTCGGACACGTACGACGGGGACGTAGGAGTGGCGGTCGGCCCTGACGGGCGGGTGCATGTGCTGGGTGGAACGAGGGGAGCCGTCGCCACGCACGAGGGCTTCAACGACATCTACGTGATCACCTTCGATCGCGATGGCCGCGAGCTGTGGCGACTGCAGCGAGGCGCGCGCGAGAGCGATTACGCCGAGGGCATCGCCACCGACGCGGACGGCAACCTGTACGTGACGGGCGCGACCTATGGCTCGCTCGGAGGCATTTACAAGGGTTACCACGACGGCTTCGTGCTCACGTTCGACAACCAGGGCCGGGACGGCTGGAAGCGCCATCCCGCCACCTACGAGGCGGATTACCCGACTTGCGTCGCCACTGATCCGGACGGCAGTGTCTACGTCGCGGGCTTCACCTCCGGCTCGCTCGGGGGCTCGCAAAAGGGCGGTGAAGATGCCTTCATCATCAAATATGACCGCGACGGCCGCATCCTGCGGAGGCGCCAGCCGGGCACGACCAGCTCCGACAACGCCCGGGGCATCGCCACCGACGCCGAAGGCAACGTCTACGTGGTGGGCAACACCCAAGGCGCACTCGGCGGCGCTTACAAGGGCGGCGATCGCTGGCCCTACGGCGACGCCTTCGTCATCAAGTATGACCGCGACGGCCGCATCCTGTGGAAGCGGCAGCCGGGCACCAACGAAGCCGACCATGCGTTTGGCGTCGCCACCGACAGCGACGGCAACGTCTTCGTGGTGGGCACAACCTACGGCGCACTCGCTGGCCCCTACAAGGGCGGCGGCGAAAGCTACGGCGATGCCTTCGTGATCAAGTTCGATGCCGACGGCCGTATCGTGTGGAAGCGCCAGCGGGGCACGCCCGGCAGTGATGTCGCCTCGGGCGTCGCCACCGACGCCGACGGCAACGCCTACGTGGTGGGCGGGACCGAAGGCGAGTTCGGCGGCCTCCATCAGGGTAACACCGACGCTTTTGTGCTCAAGTTCGACCGCGACGGCACCCTTGTCTGGAGCGACCAGCCGGGCACGCCCTCCAGCGACTGGGCCTCGGGCGTCGCCACCGACACCGACGGCAACGCCTACGTGGCGGGCTCTACCTTCGGCTCGCTGCCGGATAACACCAACCTCGGCGAGTCCGACGCCTTCCTGATCAAGTACGGCCCTGGTGGGCCGCGGTAGCCTGATCAAGTACGGCCCTGGTGGGCCGCGGTAGCCCCGCGCAACCGACACGGTCTGGCACCGCGGCAAGGGCCGCAAGAGGCACGCAAGAAGGAGCCGGACGCGTGTGCGGGAAGACCCGCCGCGCGCCCATCCGCCGCCGCTCCGACGGCTGGCCCGAAGCGGCACGGGCGACCGGGCGTTGCCCCTTCAGCCCGCGGCCCCCACGTCTTTCAGGGGCACCGAACTGCCCGGAGGAGCGCGGCGATGGGACACGTTCCGAAGACCCGCATCGAGGCGGACAGCATGGGCGAGGTGGAGGTGCCCGCCGACCGCTACTGGGGGGCGCAGACGCAGCGCTCGCTGCAGAACTTCCGCATCGGCGGCGAGCGCATGCCCGAACCGCTGATCCGCGCGCTGGGCATCCAGAAGCAGGCGGCCGCCCGCACCAACGTGACCCTCGGCGAGCTGGACGGGGTGCTGGGTGCGGCGATCGCCGAAGCGGCCGGCGAGGTGGCGGACGGCCGGCTGAGCGAGCACTTCCCGCTGGTCGTCTGGCAGACCGGTTCGGGCACCCAGACCAACATGAACGCCAACGAAGTGATCGCCAACCGGGCGAGCGAGCTGTTGGGCGGGCAGTTGGGGCGCAAGCGGCTCGTCCATGCCAACGACCACGTCAACCGCGGCCAGTCGTCCAACGACTCGTTTCCGACGGCGATGCACATCGCGGCGGCCCGGGAGCTGCATGACCGGCTGCTGCCGGCGCTCGGCCGCCTGCACGCTGCCTTCGCGGACAAGGCGTCCGCATTCGCCGACATCGTCAAGGTCGGCCGCACGCATACGCAGGACGCGACGCCGCTGACGCTGGGGCAAGAGTTCTCCGGCTACGTCCGCCAGCTGGAGAATGGAATTTCCCGCGTGCAGGGGACGATGCCGCGGCTGCTGCAGCTGGCGCAGGGCGGCACGGCGGTGGGCACCGGGCTGAACACCCGGGCGGGCTTCGCGGAGGCGTTCGCCGCCGAGGTGGCGCGCATCACCGGGCTGGGCTTCGTCGCCACGCCCAACCCGTTCGAGGCGCTGGCAGCGCACGACGCGATCGTCGAGGCATCCGGCGCGTTGAATGTGATCGCGGCATCCCTGAACAAGATCGGCAACGACATCCGCTTCCTCGCGTCCGGCCCCCGCTCCGGCCTGGGCGAGCTGACCCTGCCGGAGAACGAGCCCGGCTCCTCGATCATGCCGGGCAAGGTCAATCCCACCCAGTGCGAGGCGCTGACCATGGTCTGCGCCCAGGTGTTCGGCAACCACGTGACGATCACCTTTGCCGGCGCGTCCGGCCACTTCGAGCTCAACGTCTTCAAGCCGGTGCTGATCTTCAACCTGCTGCAGTCGGTCCGCCTGCTGGCGGATGCGGCCGACAGCTTCCGGGAGAACTGCGTGCTGGGCATCGAGGCCAACCGGCCACGGATCGCCGACCTGCTCGAGCGCTCGCTGATGCTGGTCACGGCGCTCAACCCGCACATCGGCTACGACGCGGCGGCGAAGATCGCCAAGAAGGCGCACGCGGAGGGCACGACGCTGAAGCAGGCGGCGGTCGCCCTCGGCCTGCTGACGGCCGAGCAGTTCGACGCCTGGGTGCGGCCTGACGAGATGCTGGCGCCCCGGCCCTGAGTGGACTCCTGAGCGGACCCCTGACCGGATCGCGGCCGCGACGGACTACCGCCCGGCCACCGTCATGCCGTCGATGCGGATGGTGGGCGAGTCCGTGCCGTAGCGGAACACCAGGTCGTCCGCCGGCGTCAGCGCCCGGAACATCGCCGGCAGCGAGCCGGAGACGGTGATCTCGCTCACCGGGTAGGCCAGCTCGCCGTTCTCGATCCAGAAGCCGCTGGCGCCGCGGCTGTAGTCGCCGGTCACCCCGTTGACGCCGAAGCCCATCAGGTCGGTGACATAGAGGCCGCTGCGGATGTCGCCCAGCAGGTCGGCGACGGTCGCGGAGCCCGCCTGCAGGTAGAGGTTGCTGGCCGAGGGGCTGGGCGGCGAGGACGTCCCCCGCGACGCGTGCCCGGTCGTCTGCATGCCGAGCTGCCGGGCCGAGGCCAGGTCCAGCAGCCAGGTCTTCAGCACCCCGTCCTCGATCACCATGCGCCGGACGGACGCGATGCCCTCGCCGTCGAACGGGCGCGAGCGCAGGCCGCGCGGGCGCAGGGGGTCGTCGATCACGTCGATGCCCGGTGCGAACAGCGGCTGGCCCAGCCGGCCGGCGAGAAACGTGGTGCCGCGGGCGACGGCGGAACCGTTGATGGCGCCGGACAGGTGGCCGATCAGGCTGCGGGCGACGCGCGGCTCGTAGACCACCGGCACCTGCGCCGTCGCCGCCTTGCGGGGGTCGAGCCGGCGAACGGCGCGCTCGCCGCACCGCCGCCCCAGCACCTGCGGATCGTCCAAATCGCCGCCGTAGACGGTGCTGGAGTAATCATAGTCCCGCTCCATTGCCGTGCCGGTGCCGGCGAGGACGGAGACCGACACGCTGTGCCAGGAGCGGGCGTAGCTGCGGCAGAAGCCGTTGGTGGCGGCGATGGCGTAGTGGTCGCGCCCGGCGCCGGCCTCCGCACCTTCGGAATTGGTCACGCCCGCCACCGCGAGCGCCGCTTCCTCGGCGGCGGCGGCGCGGGCGGCGACCGTCGCCGCGTCGACCGCCTCGGGATCGAACGCATCCACGTCCACCGCCTCGCCGCCCAGCTGCTCCGGATCGGCCAGCCCGCACCAGGGGTCCTCCGGAATCACCTTCGCCATCGCCACGCAGCGCTCGACCATCTGGGTCAGCGCCGCTTCCGAGATGTCGGAGGACGAAACCATCGCCTGCCGGCGGCCGATGAACACCCGCAGCCCCACCACCGTCGCCTGCGAGCGCTCCAGCGCCTCCTGCCGGCCCAGCCGCCAGGCGACGGAGACGCCGTCCCGGTCGGCGAGCACCGCATCGGCGGCGTCGGCCCCGGCGCGCTTCGCCCGGGTCAGCAGCGAGTCCAGCGTTGCCCGGGGGTCGAAGGCGGCGTTCCGGGGCGGGTTGCGGTCGATCACGTCCATTCCTCGCTTCTTGTGCATCGCAGCGTGTGCTATTCCTTGCGGCCGCTTTGCGCAAGGCGCCGTGGCAAAGCGGAGCGTTGCGAGTGGGATGGGATGGCGCAAGCCGCGCCGACGTCTTATCTGAATGAACAACAGGTAACCTCGCCCGCGCGCAGATACAACCCCGGGTCCCCGCGAGGCGCCGTAAAGAGCCGCGAGCGTCTTCCGTCAGCGGAGAAGTGACGACACCCTGATGACGACCACCACCACCCTGCCTTCCCGAACTGCCCCCGCCGCCAGCCGCGAAGCTCTCCAGTCCGTCGTGGTCCGTTTCGCCGGCGATTCCGGCGACGGCATCCAGCTCACCGGCAATCGCTTCGCCTCGGTCACCGCGCTGGCCGGCAATGACCTCGCCACCTTTCCGGATTTCCCGGCGGAGATTCGCGCGCCGGTGGGCACCACCTACGGCGTCTCGGCGTTCCAGATCAACTTCGGCGCCCGGGCGATCAAGACCTCGGGCGACGCGCCCGACGTACTCGTCGCTCTCAACCCGGCGGCGCTGAAGGTCGAGATCGGCAATCTGAAGGCCGGCGGCATCCTGATCGTCGACGGCGGATCGTTCAGCGAGCGCTCCCTGCGCAAGGCCGGATACGCCGCCAACCCGCTCGCCGACGGCTCGCTGGACCGCTACCGGGTCATCCAGGTGGACGTCTCGAAGCTGACTCTGGAAGCGGTGAAGTCCACCGGCGTCTCCCAGGCCGACGGCCTGCAGTGCCGCAACATGTGGACGCTGGGCCTGGTCTACTGGATGTTCGACCGCGACCGGTCGGTCACCGCCGCCTGGCTGAAGAAGCGATTCGCCGACCACCCGAGTATCGCCGCCGCCAATCTCGCCGCACTCGACGCCGGCCACGCCTTCGGCGAGACGGCGGAGATCGGCGGCACGCTGTCCGGCTACTCGGTGGCACCGGCCGCCCTGGAGCCCGGGCTGTATCGGACGATCACCGGCGGTGAGGCGCTGGCCTGGGGGCTGATCGCCGGCGCGCATCTGGCGGCGCTGAAGCTGTTCTTCGCCTCCTACCCGATCACGCCGGCCTCGCCGGTGCTGCACGCACTGGCCCGGCTGAGCAACGGGGTCGGGGTGAGCACCTTCCAGGCTGAGGACGAGATTGCCGCGGTCTGCGCCGCGATCGGCGCGTCGTATGCCGGCGCCATCGGCGTCACGTCCAGCTCCGGCCCCGGGCTGGCGCTGAAGAGCGAAGCGCTGGGGCTCGCGGTCGCAGCCGAGCTGCCGCTCGTCGTGCTCAACACCCAGCGCGCCGGGCCGTCCACCGGCCTGCCGACCAAGACCGAGCAGTCCGACCTGCTGCAGGCGCTCTACGGCCGGCACGGCGAGAGCCCGGTGGCGGTGCTGGCGGCGCGCGCGCCGTCCGACTGCTTCGACGTGGCGATCGAGGCGATCCGCATCGCCACCCGCCACATGATCCCGGTGATCGTGCTCTCCGACGGCTACATCGCCAACGCCGCCCAGCCGTGGCTGGTGCCGGACATCGGCACGCTGACGCCGTTCCCGGCCCGCTTCCACACCGATCCGGAAGACTTCCAGCCGTTCGCCCGCGACCCGGCGACGCTGGCCCGGCCGTGGGTGGTCCCCGGCACGCCGGGCCTCGAGCACCGGATCGGCGGCCTGGAGAAGGACGCGCTCACCGGCGCCATCTCCTATGCGCCGAGCAACCACCAGCAGATGGTGGAGACCCGGGCGGCGAAGCTGGAACGGATCGCCCGGGCGATCCCGCCACAGACGGTGGACACCGGCCCCGCATCGGGGAACCTGGCGGTGGTCGGCTGGGGCTCCACTTACGGGCCGATCAACCGGGCGGTGACCACGCTGGTGGAGCGCGGCATCGACGTGGCGCACATCCACCTGCGCCACCTCAACCCGCTGCCGCCCAACCTGGGCGAGCTGCTGCGCGGCTACCGGCACATCCTGGTGCCGGAGATGAACATGGGCCAGCTGGTGCAGCTGCTGCGCAGCGAGTACCTGGTGCCGGCCGAGGGGCTGAACAAGATTTCGGGTCAGCCGTTCCGGATCGAGGAGATCGAGGCGGCGATCCTGGCGCGGACGGGAGAACGGGCATGAACGTGGTCGCACCGGTGAAGAGCCGGTCGCCGAAGGACTTCGCCTCCGACCAGGAAGTCCGCTGGTGCCCCGGCTGCGGGGACTACGCGATCCTCAAGGCGACGCAGAAGGTGCTGGCCGACCTGGGCGCCGATCCGGCGAACACCGTGTTCGTCTCCGGCATCGGCTGCTCGTCGCGCTTTCCCTACTACATGGCGACCTACGGCTTCCATACCATCCACGGCCGGGCGCCGGCGGTGGCGACGGGCATCAAGCTGACCAATCCGAACCTGGACGTCTGGATCGCCACCGGCGACGGCGATGCGCTGTCGATTGGCGGCAACCACCTGCTGCATCTGCTGCGCCGCAACGTCGACGTGCAGATCATGCTGTTCAACAACGAGATCTACGGGCTGACCAAGGGTCAGTACTCACCCACGTCGCGGCCGGGTACCCGCTCGCCGTCTTCCCCCACGGGCTCGGTCGAGCGCCCGGTCTCGCCGGCACTGTTCGCGCTCGGTGCGGGTGCGCGGTTTGTCGCGCGTTCGATCGATATCTCGACGAAGCACCTGGTAGAGACCCTGAAGCAGGCATATGCGCACCGGGGCGCCTCGTTCGTCGAAATCTTCCAGAACTGCATCGTCTACAATGACGCGGTGTTTGCGAGCTTCACCGAGAAGGACGTTGCGGCGGAGACCCAGATCCAGCTGAAGGACGGCGCGCCGCTGCGCTTCGGCACGAACGGGCGGCGGGGGCTGCGGTTGGTTCCCGGCAAGCTGGAACTGGAGGCGGTGACGATCGGCGAGAACGGCATCGGCGAGGACGACATCCTGAAGCACGATGCCGGCAACCTGGCACTGGCGACGATGCTGGCCTCGATGCAGGCGCCCGCCCTGCCGGTGGCCATCGGCGTTCTGTACTGCAATCCGGCACCCGCCATGGCGAGCCGCCCCGCGGCGCCGGCGGAGCCCGCGTCGGTGGCCGACCTGAACGCGCTGATGCGCCGCGGTGACACCTGGACCATCGCCGGCTGAGCCGGTGAGCCCGCCCGGCCACCGCGCGGAACGAGGTGGACGCTGATGACGCTTTCCGTGGCCATCATCGGCGCCGGGCCGGCCGGCTTCTACACCGCCGAAGCGTTGCTCGACCGGTCCGACGACGTGCGCATCGACATCATCGAGCGGCTGCCGACCCCGTTCGGCCTGATCCGCGCCGGCGTCGCCCCCGACCACCAGAGCACCAAGCAGGTGTCGCGCCGCTTCGAGGAAACGGCGCTGCGCGACCGGGTGCACTTCTACGGCAACGTCGACGTGGGCGAGACGGTGACGCTGGACGAACTCCGCCGGATGTACGACGCCGTCGTGCTGGCGGTCGGCGCCGGGGTCGACCGGCACCTGGGCATCCCGGGCGAGCAGCTCCAGGGCGTCTACGGTGCAGCGCTGTTCGTCGGCTGGTACAACGGCCACCCGGACTTCCGCGACCTGAATCCCCGCCTGAGGACCGACACCGCCGTCGTCATCGGCAACGGCAACGTGGCCCTCGACGTGGCGCGCGTGCTGGTGAAATCGGCAGCCGAGATGGCATCGTCCGACCTGCCCGACGCCGTGGGGGCGGCGATCCGGGACTCCGGGATCCGCGACGTGCACATCATCGGCCGCCGCGGCCCGGCCGAGGCCAAGTTCACCCTCGCCGAGCTGCGCGAGATCGCCGACCTGGCCGAATGCTCGGCGCTGGTCGACGACCGCGACCTGCCCGAGCGGGTGGACATCGCCGACGACAAGGAGCGCCGGCTGCGGGAGAAGAACATCGCCATCTTCCGCGGCTTCCGCGCCACCGTCTCCCCGGACAAGCCGAAGCGGCTGCACTTCCGCTATCACCTGGCGCCGCTCGCCATCGAGGGCCGGGAGGCGGTGGACGCGGTGCGCTTCGAGCGCACGACGATCGAGGATGGCCGGCTGGTCGGCACCGGGGAGTACGAGCGCATCGCCTGCGGCCTGGTGGTCGCCGCCGTGGGCTACAGGTCGGTGCCGCTGAACGGCATTCCGTTCGACCTGCAGCGCGGCCTGTTTCCCAACGACGACGGCCGCATCGAAGCCGGCCTCTACGCCGTCGGCTGGGCGAAGCGGGGGCCGGTGGGCGTGATCGGCAGCAACCGGCCGGACGGCATCCGCTGCGCCGAGCAGATCACGGCCGACTGCACGGCCACCCTCCCGCGGCCCGGCCGGGCGGCGCTGGAGGCACGGCTCCGGCAGGCGGGCGTGCGGCCGGTCAGCTTCGAGGACTGGCGGGCCATCGATGCGGCGGAGCAGGCGCGCGCGACCCGGCCCGCGCCGCGGCGCAAGTTCACCAGCCTGGGGGAAATGCTGGCCCTGCTCGCCGACGGCAGCGGGGCTGTGGCCCGCAATCCGTCCCCCAACCGAGAGTTGCGGGCGCCCTGACGTTGAATATTTGATCCGAGAGGCAGACGATGAGCACAAGCAGCTACGCTGGCGACATCTCGCCGATGCAGGCCTGGGAACTGTTGAGCACCGACCAGCGGGCGGTGCTGATCGACGTCCGCACCCAGGCGGAGTGGACCTACGTGGGCGTGCCCGACCTGGGTCAGCTCGGTCGCAAGCCCCTGTTCTTGCCCTGGATGTTCTTCCCGTCGATGCAGGTCAACCCGGAATTCCAGACGCAGCTGGAAAGCGTCGGGCTCGATCCGGACACGCCGCTGATCTTCATCTGCCGATCGGGCGCCCGTTCCCGCTCGGCGGCGATCGCGATGACGGCGCGCGGCTATTCCCGCTGCTACAACATCGAGACCGGCTTCGAGGGCGACCCGGACACGTCCCGCCATCGCGGCCGCGTCTCCGGCTGGAAGGTGGACGGCCTGCCCTGGCTGCAGGGGTAACGGGGCTGACGGGACCGGCGGGGCGGAGAGGCGAAGCCATCCACTGCCTGGAGATCGAAACACGTCAGGCAGTGGATCGCCGCAGGCGCTCGCGCGCCTTCGCAATGACGAAAGCGGTTGGCGGGCCGAAGCGGCTCAGCCCCGAGCCGGCACCATGACGACCGCTTCGCCGTCGATCACCTTTTTGTCGCCGACGGTGCAGACCGTCTCGCACTCGACGAACTTCTTCTCCGCGTTCAGCTTCTTGATCGTGACGTGCGCGATCAGGGTGTCGCCGATCTTCACCGGCGCCTTGAACTTCAGTTCCTGCTTGACGTAGATGCAGCCGGGCCCGGGCAGCTTGGTGCCGAGCACGGCGGAGATGAACGCCGCGCCGATCATGCCATGCGCGATCCGGCCCTTGAACATGGTCGTCTTGGCGAACTCGTCGTTGACGTGCACCGGGTTCAGGTCGCCGGAGACGCCGGCGAAGGTGTAGATGTCGCTCTCGGTGATCGTCTTGCCGAAGCTGGCAGTCATGCCTTCCTTCAGGTCCTCGAAATAGTAGCCGTGCAGGTCGTCCTTCGCGTCCTTCATGGTCCCCTCCCCGCGGCCGACCGGCGGGCTGGATGCCCGCGGTTCTACCGCGGGGCGATCCTAGAGGCGGGGGGGTGTGCGGGCAAGGGCGGTGGCTAAACCGCCTCGCTCCGCTCCTTCTGCAGCGGCACCACGTCCACCGAGACCTGCACCGTGTGCGCGCCACCGCCGAAGATGGCGCCGTTGACCGGGCTCACGTCGCCGTAGTCCCGGCCCCAGGCCAGCGTCACGTGGTCGAGGCCGACCAGCGTGTCGTTGGTGGGATCCACGTCCACCCACCCGTGGCCCGGACACCACACGGACAGCCAGGCATGCGAGGCGTCCGCGCCCACCAGCTTCTCCTTGCCGGGCGGCGGGCGGGTCATCAGGTAGCCGCTGACGTAGCGGCCTGGCACACGCAGCGAGCGCAGGCAGGCGAGCTGCAGGTGTGCGAAGTCCTGGCAGACGCCGCGCCGTGCTTCGAAGACGTGCGCCACCGGCGTCGAGACGGTGGTCGCGGTGGGGTCGAACTTGAAGTCCCGGTGGATACGCCGGGTCAGGTCGAGCACGCCATCGAGCACCGGCCGGCCGGCGGGGAAGCTCTCCAGCGCATAGGCGCGCACCGCCGGGCTCGCGACCGTCTTCGAGGTTTCGAAGGCGTACTGCAGGGCATCGAGGCCGGCTTCCGACGTATCCCCGAACAGGGCTGGATAGATCCGGTCCCATGGCGCGGTCGAGGCCGGCGGCGGCGTGTTCGTCGCCGTCACCCGGATCACGCTCTTGGCGTGCAGGATCAGCTCCTTGTGCTGGTGCTGCAAGGTGATGTAGCTGACCGGATTGCCGAAGTAGTCGACGGCGGCGGAGTGGCGGGTGGGGGTCGGCAGCACGATCAGTGCCGTGCGGTGGCAGACCTGGTGGCGACAGGGGCGGGGGCTCAGGTGCATCAGGTGATGGGAGAACGACACCGGGATGGAGTACCGGTAGATCGTCCGATGGCTGACTTCGTAGGTGACCGTGCTGTTGTCCATGGAGATCAGAGGTCGGCGGGCCTTCGGGCCTCGGTGTGACTGAAGTAGTCCCGAGTGATCAGTTCGGAGAAATGCGGCAACCCCGTACCCACCGTATCCAGCAATGAATCCAGGGCGCCCCGCCGCCCCTCGCTGTCCTCGTCGCAGAGCTGGGCGATCTCCGCGAGCCGCACTTCCGTCACCAGCGACAGGACGAGGCGCTGCTCCGGCGAGCGCGCCGTCTCGTCCAGGTCGCGCGGCAGCTGCTCGACGTGCTCGGCCAGCGCCTCCAGTTGGAACCCGACGGAGCGAGGGTTGGTCTCATCCAGCAGCAGCAGGTCGATCACCGGCGGAAGCATCGGCGTCGTCAGGTAGCGCGACCGGTAGGTCATGACGCTGTCGGCCAGCTCCAGCAGCAGCACCAGGCTTCCGTCCTCCTGCGGGTTGCCGCGGGCGAGCAGGCTGCGCAGCACGTCCACCAAGTGCTGCGCCCGCTCCATTCGCCGCCCCATGTCCAGGAACCGCCAACCGTGGTTGCGGGTCATGTTCTCCATTTCCATGCCGCTGAAAGCGGCCAGGTTGCGGATTGATCCATCCAGCCGGTCCAGAGCGTCGCCCAGCTCCAGGGGGTTCGCCGGCGGGCTGGGGTTCGGGTGGAGCTGGCCCAGGGTCCGCCACGCGTCCAGCGACAACCGGTCGCGCACCAGCGACGCCGTGCGCTGCAGATGTCCCAGCGTCTCCTGCAGACCGTAGGGGCAGGTCGCATCGGACATGAGCGTCGCCAGCTGCTTCTCCAGCGCCTCCGGGCGCGCCGGGGCCACCCGGTCGCTCGCCGGCTGGTGGCTCTTTTCCAACAGCACGCGCAGCACGCGGCGCATTGCCGAGACGTCGCCGACCGGGCTCGCATCCTCGGTCAGTCGGCGGACGACGGCGCGCAGCACGCGCATGATGTCCTCCGCCCGCTCGGCGTAGCGGCCGAGCCAGAACAGGTTGTCGGCGGCGCGGCTGGGCAGGTCCTTGCCGGTTCGCCGCGGCTTGACGTAGCTGAGCGGTGAGCGCAGCAGCGAAAAATTGCTGGTCACGGGCTCGTCGGAGATGACCCAGGTGTCCTTGGTCCCTTCACCGCGGTGCAGCGCGATTGCGCGTGCGTCCCGGGAGGTGGAGACGCGGGTCAGCCCGCCCGGCATCACCACATAGCCGCCGTCCTTGCCGGCGGCGACGAACACCCGCAGCGTCATCGGTCGGGGCACGAGGCCGGTGTGCGTCCATACCGGCGTCGTCGACAGCGTCACCAGCTCCTGACCGACGTACTCGTCGCCGCGGGTGGCGATCTGGTCGATGATGGCCCGCCGCTCCGAAGGCGCCAGCGATCCTCCCGGCACCGCGCTGGTCGTCCGCGACAGCAGCGTCCGCCGGCGGAAGGCGGAGTCGATGGCGAGCCGGTCCAGGTTGTCGAGAACGTAGTTCCGCACCTGCTCGTCGCCGCACCACCAGGTGGACACGCTGGGAATCGTCAGGTCTTCGCTCAGCAGCACCCGGCACAGGTTGGGCAGGAAGGCCAGCATTGCCTTGCTCTCGGCGAGCCCGCTGCCGAGCGCATTGGCGACGGTGACGTTCCCCGCACGCGCCGCCTGCAGCAGGCCGGCAACCCCCAGCAGAGAATCCGTGCGCAGCTCCAGTGGATCGCAATCCTCTGAATCGACGCGCCGCAGGATCAGGTCCACCGGCTTCAACCCGTCCACCGACTTCAGGAACACCCGGTTGTCGCGGATGGTCAGGTCGCCGCCTTCGGCGAGCGTGTACCCCAGGTAGCGTGCCAGGTAGGCGTGCGCGAAGTATCCCTCGCCGCCGGGTCCGGGCGTGAGCAGGACGATGCGCGGGTTGTCTCGGTTGGTCCGGGCGACCAGGCTGTCGTGCATCGCCTGGAAGTAGTTGGCCAGCCGGCGGACGTTGAACTCATGGAACAGCTCGGGCAGGCAGCGGGACAGCACCACCCGGTTCTCCAGCGCGAACCCCACGCCCGACGGAGCCTGCGTGCGATCGGCCAGCACCCACCACCGGCCGTCCGGCCCCCGCCCCAGGTCGGCGGCGTAGACGTGCAGGAACCGGCCGTCGCGCGGCCGGATGCCGTGGCAGGCGCGCAGGAAATGCGGGTTGGCGAACACCGCGGCCGCCGGCAGGTGGCCGTCGCGCAGCAGGCGCTGCGGTCCGTAGAGGTCGGCAAGAACCCCGTCCAGCAGCCGCGCCCGCTGGATCAGGCCGCGCTCCAGTGTTCGCCACTCGGCGGCATCGATGACCACCGGTACGAAGTCCAGCTCCCACGGGCGCTCGCTGCGTGCATCCGCGGTATACGTCAGGCCGTTTTCGTGCAGCAGTCGCTCGGCAAGCCGCCAGCGCTTGCCGAGCTCATTCTCCGGCATCGCCTCCAGGCCGTCGATGAAGCGGCGCCAGTGCGGCCGCAGGCAGCCGTCCGAGGCGACCATCTCGTCGTAGACGCCGGGCAGCGGCACGTACAGGTCGTGCAGGTGTGCCCCCGGGAACGGATCGGACGAGCGGCTGCTGAGGCTCATGGGACCGGCCCCTCCACGGGTCGCCCCGGTGTGCAGCTTCGGAAACGGGGAGCGCCGGTCATCCGTTGAGGCGGCTCCAACGCAGGTCGAGGGTCAACGGAAATTCCGGATTGTCGAGCGGCGGCGGCGGAGCAAATAAGCCGGGCGTATGCCCGATCGGGAAGAACCGGGCGCAGCGCCGGCTCTCCGCCTCGTAGGCGTTGACCGGAAACGTATCGTAGTTGCGACCGCCCGGGTGCGCCACGTGATACGTGCAGCCGCCGAGCGAGCGTCCCGACCAGGTGTCGTAGAGGTCGAAGACCAGGGGTGCATCGCATGGGATCGTCGGATGCAGGCAGGCGGGCGGCTGCCAGGCCCGATAGCGCACGCCGGCCACCATCTCCCCCATCGTCCCCGTCGGTGCCAGTGGCACCCGGCGGCCGTTGCAGGCGAGGATGTGCCGGCCCTCGATCCCGCCCAGCAGGCGGACCTGCAGCCGTTCGACCGACGAGTCGACATAGCGCACCGTGCCGCCGATCGCACCCTCCTCCCCCATCACGTGCCACGGCTCCAGCGCTTGGCGCAGCTCGATGGTGGCACCCGCGTACTCGACCGAGCCGTACATCGGAAAGCGGAATTCGAAGTGCGGTGCGAACCAGTCGGTTTCCAGCGGGATGCCGGCGCCGCGCACGTCGCCGATCACGTCCTGGAAATCGGCCCAGACGAAGTGCGGCAGCATGAACCGGTCGTGCAGTGCCGTCCGCCAGCGCACCAGCGGCTGCCGGTACGGCTTGTCCCAGAACCAGGCGAGCAGCGAGCGCAGCAGCAGATGCTGGGCGAGGCTCATCCGGGCGTGCGGCGGCATCTCGAAGGCGCGGAACTCGACCAGCCCCAGTCGGCCGGTCGGACCGTCCGGCGAGTACAGCTTGTCGATGCAGAACTCGGACCGATGGGTGTTGCCGGAGACGTCGATCAGCAGGTTGCGCAGGATGCGGTCGATCAGCCAGGGGGGGATCCAGGCGCCGGAGCCCGGCTGCGGGATCTGCTTGAACGCGAGCTCAAGCTCGTAGAGCTGGTCGTTGCGCGCCTCGTCGATGCGCGGCGCCTGGCTGGTCGGGCCGATGAACAGGCCGGACAGCAGGTACGACAGCGACGGGTGATTCTGCCAGTAGGTAATCAGGCTCTGCAGCAGATCGGGTCGGCGCAGGAACGGGCTGTCGGCTGGCGAGGCTCCGCCGACGACGATGTGGTTGCCGCCGCCGGTGCCGGTGTGCCGGCCGTCGATCATGAACTTCTCGGTGCCGAGCCGGGTGTTGCGCGCGTCCTCGTAGAGCCCGGTGGTGACCTCCACCAGCTCCCGCCACGAGCTGGACGGGTGGATGTTCACCTCGATCACGCCCGGGTCCGGGGTCACCTTGATCAGCCCCATGCGCGGGTCCGGCGGCGGGGTGTAGCCCTCCAGGCGGATCGGCAGATCGGCGTCGGCAGCCGCGTTCTCGATCGCGGCAATCATCTCCACGTAGTCTTCGGTGCTCTCGACCGGCGGCAGGAAAACGCACAGATAGCCGTCTCGCGGTTCGATGGCGATGGCGGTGCGCACCGGACCGCCGGCCTCCAGCGGCAGCTCCTGCTCGACGATTTCCTGCGGTACCGGCGGCGGCGCACCGGCGGGGCCGTAGCCGACGTGGATCGCCGCCTGCGCCAGCGGTGCCGGAGGTTCCTGGTGCTGGCGCCGCCGGCGCGCCCGCGTCGGGTCGGGCAGTGGCCCCCTTGGGGAGAATGGATCGGACGGGTTGTAGTAGGGATAGGTTGCCGGCGGCAGCCACGGCAGCGCGCCCAGCGGCAGGCGGAAGCCGACCGGCGAGTCGCCCGGGACCAGGAACAGCCGGCCGCGGCGCAACCTCCAGCGCTCGCTGACCCAGCGTGGGCGGCCATCGCGGGCGTTCCAGCGCTGCACCGGCAGCACCCAGCCGACGGGGTTGCCCAGGCCGCGCTCGAACACGCGCGCCAGCCGCGCCCGCTCCTCCGGGTCCTCCAGCTTGGAATCGAACGGATCGACGTTCTCCGGCAGGCTCTGCTCACGGGCGAGGTAGGGGAACGGATCCTCGTAGGCCGGAACCGCACAGTCCGGATCGATGATCAGGGCGCGCGCCAGCGCCACCGTGAACTCCTCGGCATCCTCGATCGTCGCCGGCCGGGAGGCCGACAGCGCGAACAGGCTGGGGTCGTGCCACAGCGGCCGGCCGTCGCGCCGCCAGTAGATCCCGAACGCCCAGCGCGGCAGGCTCTCGCCCGGGTACCATTTGCCCTGCCCGAAGTGAACCATGCCGCCGGGCGCGAAGCGGTCGAGCAGCCGGCCGACCAGTTCGGCCGCCAACCGGCGCTTGTTCGGGCCATCGGCCGCCGTGTTCCACTCCGCTCCGTCCATATCGTCGATGGAAACGAAGGTGGGCTCGCCGCCGACGGTCAGGCGCACGTCGCCCGCCTGCAGGCGGGCGTCAACCTCGTCGCCGGTTTCCAGGATGCTCTGCCACTGCTCGTCGGAGTAGGGCTTGGTGACCCGCGGTGTCTCGCGGATGCGCTCGATCCCCATCGAGAAGCCGAACTCGACGTCGGCCGCATCGACGCTGCCGGTGATCGGCGCGGCACTCTCCGGATCGGGTGTGCACGCCAGCGGCAGATGGCCTTCGCCTGCCAGCAGGCCCGACGTAGGATCGAAACCGATCCAGCCGGCACCGGGCAGATAGACTTCTGCCCAGGCGTGCAGGTCGGTGAAGTCCTGGGCGGCGCCGGCCGGCCCTTCCAGCGGCTTCTCGTCCGGCTTGAGCTGGATCAGGTAGCCGGAAACGAAGCGTGCCGCGAGGCCCAGGTGGCGGAGGATCTGCACCAGCAGCCAGCCGGTGTCACGGCACGAGCCGCGCGCGAGTCCCAGCGTCTCCTCGCAGGTCTGGATCCCCGGCTCCATCCGGACGACGTAGCCGATCGCCTGCTGCAGGCGGCTGTTGAGTTCGACGAGAAAATCGACGGTGCGGGTTTCCGGGCCGGTCTGGATCGTGTCCAGCCACTGGCTGAGCAGCGGCCCCGCCGGCAGAGGCACCAGATAGGGCGCCAGCTCCTTCTGCACCCAGGGCGCGTAAGTGAAGGGGTAGTGCTCCGCCTCCGGTTCGAGAAAGAAGTCGAACGGGTTGTACACCGCCATTTCGACCACGAGGTCGACGTCGATCACGAACTCGCGCGTCCGCTCCGGGAAGACCAGACGGGCGAGGTAATTGCCCTGCGGGTCCTGCTGCCAGTTCAGGAAATGCGGCTGGGGCAGAACGTTGAGCGAATACGCCTTGACCCGGGCGCGGCAATGCGGCGCCGGACGCAGGCGGATCACCTGCGGGCCGAGTTGCACCAGCCGGTCGTAGTGGTACGAGGTGTGATGACGGAGTGCGACGTCGATCGCCATGGGGCTTGCCTGCCTCAGTCTCTTTGGTCGTGGTTTGGGTCGGGTTGTCGGGCGGCGGTGTCAGTGCGCATCGAGGCCGCCCTGGATGATAACGAACTCCGCCACCGAGTCGATGCCGGAGCCGGTCTTCAGGTTGGTGAAAACGAACGGCCGGGATCCGCGCATGGCGCGCGCGTCCCGATCCATCACGTCGAGGCTGGCGCCGACCAGCGGCGCCAGATCCGTCTTGTTGATCACCAGCAGGTCGGAGCGGGTGATCCCCGGCCCGCCCTTGCGGGGGATCTTGTCGCCGGCGGCGACGTCGATGACGTAGAGCGTGATGTCCGCCAGCTCCGGCGAGAAGGTGGCGGCCAGGTTGTCGCCGCCGGACTCGATGAAGACGAGCTGCAGGTCGGGAAAGCGCGCACACATCTCGTCCACGGCGGCAAGGTTGATCGATGCATCCTCGCGGATCGCCGTGTGCGGGCAACCGCCCGTCTCGACACCGAGGATGCGCTCCGGCGCCAGCGCCCCGGAGCGGGTGAGGAACTGCGCATCTTCCTGGGTGTAGATGTCGTTGGTAATCGCGGCGATGCGATAGCGCTCCCGCAGCCGCTTGCACAGCGCGTCCACCAGCGCCGTCTTGCCCGAGCCCACCGGCCCACCGATGCCGACGCGGAGTGGGGAGGTCATGTGCGGCCCCTCAAGTGAACAACAAAACGGGATTTCAAGTTGTACATCCCCGATTCATGCAACTCCTCATTAGCTCTTTTCAGCCAGCACTTCTTCAAACTTTTCTACCGCGGTATGTTCACATCCTCGACCCTCAAGCGCGATAACCTCAGTGCCCGTCTTGTTGTCTATAACGGATATCTCATAGTTAATCGCGGCATCGAAATACATATTAACGCAGACATCATATTGATGATAGGAAATGCCCAACCTGTATCTTGTATTAAACGTATCGTAATTCTCAAGCCTTGTCTTATTCCCAATTTCTCCTTCTGTAACGTCAGGTCCACGATCTACCGACAATCGCCACCCATTCTGTGCGAGGGACTTTTTAATTGCGCCCTTCAGACCTTTCGATCCTGGCGGCACCGTAATGGACTTATCCGACTGGTCAATTGGCGAGTATATTTCAGCATTATGGTGCATACACCCCGACAGAAAAACGACAGAAGCAGCGACGAGGATCACGCGCACGTTACCATCTCCCCCCTTGCGATGAGCAACATTATTCGAAAAGGAACCGAAGCATCTGTATGCTTATAAACTTGCGAGATGACTGTTAGCATATTTAAAAGACCATTAGGCAGGATTGACGAAGATGACCCGCGAGCGCGAACAAACTCATGAGCCCGGCCAGTTTGTCGAGGAGGAAAGCCCAGACTTTCTCCGCAAACCACACGACAATCTTGCTACCAGCATCCGTAGCCTGTTCACGGACGTGGGCGGCATGGACCTGCCCGAGATCCCTCGCGAGCCCGGCCGCGAGCCGCCGAACTTCGAAGACGACGCGTGACCGGGTCCGCCGCGCGCTCATGAGCGGAACAGCCGAGTGTACTGGGTTTCGTGGCGGGCGGAGCACCAGTCGGCCATCCAGGCGGCGGCGCCCAGGTCGGAGAGATCGAGGCCGGCCGCTTCGGCCGACACCTCCCGCACCACCGGCTCGAGTGCCGCCAGCACCCTGAGCCCGTCCGACTGGCCGAGCGGGATCAGGCGGACGCCGGCGGAGACCAGATTGGCGGCGAACGCGTGCAGGAACGCCAGCCGTGCCGCCGCCTCGCCGATGCCGGCAACGGCACAGGCGACGCCGACCGCAACCGGATAGGCCGGCGGCCGGGCACAATCTGCAGCCGGAGAGGCCAGCGCGTCGAGCCTGGGGTGCGGCCAGGCGGCGCGGACGGCAGCGAGGAACGCGCGGCCCTGGGCGGCGCTCTCCAGCGCAAGTTCGGCCGTGCCCCGGAAGGCATCGGCCCAGGCGAGTACATCGGCCAGCCGCTCGTCGTCGCGCGCGGCCTCGGCCCGCCACGCGCACCCCAGCAGGATCGCGTCGTTCCGCCCGGCGCCGAAGCGCAGCACGCCTTCGATCCAGTCGCGAAGCGCGTCCGCGTCGCGGACGAGGCCGGCTTCGAGCGCGTACTCGATGCCGTGCGAATAGCTGAAGCCGCCGACCGGAAATGCCGGCGACAGCCACGTCATCAGCCGCAGCAGCGCTTGCCCGTCGGCGAGCGCGGTTTCTTGCGAAGAGCCTTCGGACATCGGCTCAGCGGGCATGGTCGAGTGCATGATCATGGCCGTGGCCGTGACTGTGTCCCTGGTTATCCTCGTGGGCGTCAGCGGGGCGCGTGGCGTACGCTCCGGATTCCGGATCGAACGGCGCCTGGCGGTGCACCACCGTCGCTCCCAGCCCATGCAGCATCGATGCCAGTACCGGATCGTCGCGCAGACGCAGCGTGCCGTCCGCCAGCACCTGCAGCGGCGCATGCCGGTTGCCGACGTGCCAGGCGAGACGCGCCGCCCGCGCCGCGTCGCTGCAGGCCACCTCGATCACCGCTTCGGGAGCGGCACGCACGGCGATGATGCCGCCGTCCTCCAGCTGCAGGCCGCAGCCGTCGGCGAGCACCATGGCGCGCTCCAGATCGAGCAGGAAGGGCGCCCCCGCGTCGTCGGTCAGGCGCAGCCTACGGCGATGCCGGTCATCGAACGCCAGCGTCACCGTCGCCCCGGCCTGCCCGCCGTCCCAGGATCCCGGAGCCAGCACCTGCGTCGCCCGTCGCACGCCCACCAGACAACGGCCCGATCAGAAGAGGAAATAACGCTGCGCCAGCGCCAGCTCGCGCGCCGGCTCGCAGGTCAGCAACTCGCCATCCGCCCACACCTCGTAGGTCTCCGGATCGACCTCGATGACGGGGGTGGCAAAATTGTGGATCATGTCCTTCTTGCCGATCGTCCGGGTGCCGGAGACCGGGCCGAGCGGCTTGGCGAGCCCCAGCGCGTCGCCGACCCCGGCCTCGACCGCCGCCTGGCTGACGAAGGCGACCGAGCTCTGCACCAGCGACCGGCCGAAGGCTGCGAACATCGGCCGGTAGTGCACCGGCTGCGGCGTCGGGATCGACGCGTTCGGATCGCCCATCGCGGCTGCTGCGATGCTGCCGCACTTCAGCACCAGGTCCGGCTTGACGCCGAAGAACATCGGCTTCCACAGCACCAGGTCGGCCAGCTTGCCCACCTCGACCGAGCCCACGTGTCCGGCGATCCCGTGCGTGATCGCCGGATTGATCGTGTACTTGGCGATGTAGCGCTTGATCCTGAGATTGTCGTTCCCCGGCTTCTCGCCCGGCAGCGCGCCCCGCTGGCGCTTCATCTTGTCCGCCGTCTGCCAGGTACGGATGATCACCTCGCCCACCCTGCCCATCGCCTGGCTGTCGGACGAGATCATCGAGAACGCACCCAGATCGTGCAGGATATCCTCGGCGGCGATGGTCTCGCGCCGGATCCGGCTCTCGGCGAACGCCACGTCCTCCGGGATCGCCGGGTCCAGGTGATGGCAGACCATCAGCATGTCCAGGTGCTCGTCGAGCGTGTTCACCGTGAACGGCCGCGTCGGATTGGTGGACGACGGCAGCACGTTCGCAAGCCCCGCCACCTTGATGATGTCGGGCGCATGCCCGCCGCCGGCCCCTTCGGTGTGGAAGGCGTGGATCGTCCGCCCGCGGAAGGCGGCGATCGTGTTTTCGACGAAGCCGGACTCGTTCAGCGTATCCGTGTGGATGGCGACCTGCACGTCGGTCTCTTCCGCCACCCGGAGACACGCATCGATGGCGGCCGGCGTCGTCCCCCAGTCCTCGTGCAGCTTGAGGCCGCAGGCGCCGCCGACGATCTGCTCGATCAACGCGTCGGTCTTCGAGGCATTGCCCTTGCCGAAGAAGCCGATGTTCATCGGCAGCGCGTCGGCGGCCTGCAGCATGCGCGCCAGATGCCAGGGGCCGGGGGTGCACGTGGTGGCATTCGTGCCGTCGGCCGGGCCGGTGCCGCCGCCCAGCATCGTCGTGATGCCGGAGTAGAGCGCGTCGTCCACCTGCTGCGGGCAGATCCAGTGGATGTGCGCGTCGATCCCGCCCGCGGTCAGGATCCGGCCCTCGCCTGCAATCGCTTCGGTTCCCGGGCCGATGATGATGTCGACGCCCGGCTGCACGTCCGGGTTGCCCGCCTTGCCTAGGCCTACGATCCGCCCGTCCTTCAGCCCCACGTCGGCCTTTATGATCCCCCAGTGGTCGATGATCAGCGCGTTGGTGATCACCGTATCAACGGCGCCGTCGGCCCGGCTCACCTGGCTCTGGCCCATGCCGTCGCGGATCACCTTGCCGCCGCCGAACTTTACCTCTTCGCCGTAGATCGTTCGGTCTTCCTCGACCTCGAGGATCAGGTCGGTGTCCGCCAGCCGCAGCCGGTCGCCCACCGTCGGCCCGAACATGTGCGCATACGCGTGGCGGTCGATGCGATACGGCATGGGCGGAAGCTCCTCAGGCCTGTTCCAGCGGGCCGTCGATCAGGCCGTTGAAGCCGTAGACGAAGCGCCGGCCGGCGTAGGGGACGAGCGTCACTTCGCGGCTCTGCCCGGGCTCGAAGCGCACGGCGCTGCCGGCCGGGATGTCGAGCCGGCAGCCGCGCGACAGCTCGCGCTCGAACTGCAGTGCGGCGTTGGTCTCGAAGAAGTGGTAGTGCGAGCCCACCTGGATCGGCCGGTCGCCGGTGTTCGCCACCAGCAGGGTGACCGTCGGCCGCCCCTCGTTCAGCGTAATCTCGCCTTCGGCGGGGAAGAGTTCACCGGGGATCATGGTAGTCTCTGCTCCGAATCGAGAACATAATTCTTCCCAACGAAGAATATACGTAAACCAAAACCCTCCGATAAACATCGGATTAGCGAAAATATACATGGCCTAAAAGACTTGCTCATGGATTTGTCACAAAATGGCAGATCTAACGTCGACAGTATTAACCATGCAAATGGATAATCATGCGATAACGTAGAGCTCGTTTTATCATATAATTCGGAACAAATTTTCCTCATTAAGTATGATAAGCGATCTTCAACTGAAGGCACGCCCTCGTCGTCAACTATATTAAACTTGACTTTTTTTCCAGAATTGTTTGGCACAATTCTAAGAGGAGAATATCCACCATCTTGTTCTGTGATCTTTTCGATAAGTTTATATTGATAATACCTTCCTACATCATCTACGGTAGCGCATTCTGCTTTGTATTCAACGCCATCAACAAGAAAAAGTGCGTCAAACTTTTCGCTTTGGAGCCCAATGTATTTAATATTGACATCGCCTTGCAAATGACACCCCACCATATGTATTTGGTACACTTCGTGCCAGAATCGATTTCTGTCGCGGTCGCAAAATATTTCAATGCTTGCATATTCACGAACGAAATTTCCTAGCTGTTGGCAAGTTATCCATTCTTGGTTTCTGAGCGACGCTGGCCATTCCATGGCTTATACACCCGGATTTATTGTCACCGGATCGGTTCGTGGACGGTAACCAGCTTGGTGCCGTCGGGAAACGTGGCTTCGACCTGGATCTCGTCGATCATCTCGGCCACCCCCTCCATCACCTGGGCACGGGTCAGCACGCAGGCGCCGTCGCGCATCAGTTCGGCGACCATCCTGCCGTCGCGCGCGCCTTCGACCACGAAGTCGGTGATCAGCGCGATCGCCTCGGGGTAGTTCAGCTTGACGCCGCGGGCCAGCCGCTTGCGCGCCACCTCGGCCGCCATCGCCACCAGCAGCTTGTCCTTCTCGCGCGGGCTCAGATGCATGGACGGACCGTCCCCTTCCCGTTCCCCTGCTCGTCACCCCCGGGCTCGTCCCGGGGGTCCACGTGGATTGCCGGGACAAGCCCGGCAATGACGAATATGTACCTATACGCTCCACAGCCGCGGCATTGCCGCCGTCCAGCCACCGATGCGGCAGCGGAACGCCGCCCAGAAGCGGCCGAACGCCTCGCGCAACAGGCGCGCGTCGCGCCCGAGCCAGCGGACGACCAGCACGCCGGCAACGCAGGTTGCCGCCACAGCCATATCACGCGCGCCGCCGTCGCCGGTCAAGTCGCTGCTCACGTCATAGGCAAGGTTGCGGGCAAGTGCCAGCGCATCGGCAGCGGCATCGGCCAGGAACACGGCGGTCGCCACCGCCGCAGCCCCGGCAAGGCAGCCGGGCGAGGCCAGCACCCGGGCCAGATCCCGCCCGCCCGCGGCAAGCGCGTCCGCCCACACCAACCGGCCGCCCCGCCGGACTTCCCAGGCGTCCCTGAACCCGCCGTGCCGCAGGCACTCGCCGCGGGCGTGCCGGCCGAACACCAGGATCTCGCCCGCGAGCAGCCGGCCGCCCGCCGCGCAGTCGAGCCGCGTCGTCCGGTCCAGCCGCGCACCGTCGAACAGGATCGTCTCCTGCGGCAGCCACTCCAGCCAGGCGCCAGCCTCCGCCTGCAGGCGCACGTCGATGCGGCAGTCGGCGCCCAGCGAGCGGTAAACCTTTTCGGCCGCCTGCGTCGTCGCCTGCACCGCCGCCCCCGGCTCTGCCGCAATCCGCACGTCGAGCCGGTCACCACCGACCAGCCCGCCGCTCGTCGTGATCAGCACCGGCGTCGCGATGCCCGGCTCGCCGCCCAGCGGAAACAGCACCCGCAGCGGCGCCTTCTGGTAGAGGTGGGTGAGGCGGGTGCCCCGCCCCGCCTTCACGTCGAATGCCAGTTCCACGGCGCCCAGAACGCGGGCCGGCGGACCGGCCTCAGACGGTGAGGTGGCGGCGCACATCCGCTTCCACCATCTCGGCGCCGCGCCCGGCGACGACGACCTCGCCCCGGTCCATCACCGCGTAGCTGTCCGCCAGCCGGCGCGCGAAGTCGAAGTACTGCTCGACCAGCAGGATGGCGAGGTTGCCGCGGCCGACCAGGAGCCGGATCACCCGCTCGATGTCCTTGATGATCGAGGGCTGGATGCCTTCCGTGGGTTCGTCGAGCACCAGCAGCCGCGGCCGGGTGACCAGCGCACGCGCGATCGCCAGCTGCTGCTGCTGGCCGCCGGAAAGGTCGCCGCCACGCCGCGTCAGCATGTCCTTGAGCACCGGGAACAGCTCGAAGATCTCGTCGGGCACGTGGCGGAGCTGGCGGGGGATCGCGGCAAACCCGGTCTGCAGGTTCTCCTCGACCGTCAACAGCGGAAAAATCTCGCGACCCTGCGGCACGAACGCGATGCCGCGGGCGGCGCGTTCGTAGGTGGGCATGCGGGTGATGTCGTCGCCTTCCCAGACGATGCGCCCCGAGCGGACCGGCTGCTGGCCGACGATGGCGCGCATCAGGCTGGTCTTGCCGACGCCGTTGCGGCCCATGACGCAGGTCACCGCATCCTTCGCCGCCGTCAGGCTGACGGACCGCAGCGCTTGGCTGGCTCCATAGTAAAGATCGACGTTCTCGACCGTCAGCATGCAAGCACCTCCGCCGTCTCCCTCTCCCAGCGGGAGAGGGCCGGGGTGAGGGGACAACGAGTCACGCCGGGGGGAAGACGTGAGTCATCTCCCCTCGTCCGCGCGCTGACGCGCGCACCCTCTCCCCAGGGAGAGGGTTTGGTGTCGAGGGTCGGTCCTGCCGTCAGCATTCGTCAGCGCCCCAGATACACTTCGATGACCTGTTGGTTCGCCTGCACCTTGTCGAGCGAGCCGTCGGCCAGCACCCGGCCCTCGTGCAGCACGGTGACGTGGCAGTCGAGCGCGCGCACGAACGCCATATCGTGCTCGACCACCACCACCGAGTGGTTCTTCGCAATCTCCTTCAGCAGCACTGCGGTCGCTTCCGTCTCCGCATCCGTCATGCCCGCGACCGGCTCGTCCACCAGCAGCAGGTCCGGGTCCTGCATCAGCAGCATGCCGATCTCCAGCCACTGCTTCCGGCCGTGGGAGAGGTCGCCGGCTCGCCGGTCCCGGTCCGCCACCAGCGAGACGGTGCGCAGCACGTGGTCGATCCGATCGCGCTGCTCGCCGGACAACCGGGTGAACAGCGCCGCCAGCGCATGCCGGTCGCCGGCGCACGCCAGCTCCAGGTTGTCCAGCACCGTGTGGTTCTCGAACACCGTGGGCTTCTGGAACTTCCGGCCGATGCCCAGGTTGGCGATCTCCGCCTCGTCGAGCTCGGTGAGGTCGATGCCGCCGTTGAAGACGACGTCGCCCTCGTCCGGCCGGGTCTTGCCGGTGACCACGTCCATCATCGTCGTCTTGCCGGCGCCGTTGGGGCCGATGATGGCGCGCAGCTCGCCGGCGATGACGTAGAAGCTGAGGCTGTTGAGTGCCCGGAAGCCGTCGAAGCTGACGGTCACGCCGTTCAAGTAGAGCAGCGTGTCCTTCTGCTCCGGCCGGGCGTGGACGGGCGGCGGGACGTGCTCGCTCACGGCGTCGCCTCCCGGGCCTGCGCCGGGGGCGGCGCACCGCCCGCAGGGTCGGCCTCGTCCGCCGCCTTGCGCGCCCGTCGGCCCGGCAGCAGGCCGATGACGCCTCTGGGCAACAGCAGGGTGACGGCGATGAAGAGCGCGCCGAGGCCGAACAGCCACAGCTCGGGGATGGCGCCGGTGAACCAGGTCTTCAGGTAGTTGACCAGCAGCGCGCCCAGGATGGCGCCGTGCAGCGTCCCCCGGCCGCCGATCGCCACCCAGATGACGATCTCGATGGAGTTGGCGGGCGCGAATTCGGACGGATTGATGATGCCCACCTGCGGCACGTAGAGCGCTCCGGCGATGCCGGCGATGACGGCGGAGACGACGAAGGCCACGAGCTTGTAGAACTCGACGCGGTAGCCCAGAAAGCGCACCCGGCTTTCGGCGTCGCGGATGGCGATCAGCACCTTGCCGAAGCGCGACCCCACCATCCAGCGGCAGGCCACGTAGGCGAGCGCCAGGCTGACGGCGGTGATCGCGAACAGGGCGGCGCGCGTCGTGTCCGCCTGCAGATCGAACCCCAGCACGTCCTTGAAGTCGGTGAGCCCGTTGTTGCCGCCGAAGCCCATGTCGTTGCGGAAGAAGGCGAGCATCAGCGCGAACGTCAGCGCCTGGCTGATGATCGAGAGGTAGACGCCGGTGACCCGCGAGCGGAAGGCGAACCAGCCGAAGACGAAGGCCAGCAGCCCCGGCACGACCGCCACCATCAGCAGCGCGAACGGAAACCAGTCGAAGCCGTGCCAGTACCAGGGCAGCTCCTGCCAGTTCAGGAACACCATGAAGTCCGGCAGCTCCGGATGGCCGTAGACGCCGCGTGGCCCGATCTGACGCATCAGGTGCATGCCCATGGCGTAGCCGCCGAGTGCGAAGAAGGCGCCGTGGCCGAGACTGAGGATGCCGCAGTAGCCCCAGATCAGGTCGACGCTGAGCGCCAGCATGGCGAAGCACAGGTACTTGCCCACCAGGCTCACCACCCAGGTGGGCACATGCAGCGCCGAGCCGGCCGGCACCATCAGGTTGAATACCGGCACCAGGACGGCAGCCGCCAGCAGCAGGGCGACGGTGATCGCCGCCGCCGGGCTGGCGGCGAGCCGGCGGGCGAGCGTTGGCGACGGGTTCTGTCCGGACATCGCCTCAGCTCTCCACCGCGCGGCCCTTGAGCGCGAACAGGCCGCGCGGCCGCTTCTGAATGAACAGGATGATCGCCACCAGGATCAGGATCTTGGCGAGCACCGCGCCGGCGTAGGGCTCCAGGAACTTGTTGAACAGGCCCAGGGACATGGCACCCACCAGCGTGCCCCACAGGTTGCCGACACCGCCGAAGACCACGACCATGAAGCTGTCGATGATGTAGGACTGGCCCAGGTTGGGGCTGACGTTGTCGATCTGGCTCAGCGCCACGCCGGCGATGCCGGCGATTCCCGAGCCCAGCCCGAACGTCAGCGCATCGACACGACCGGTGCGGATGCCCATGGATGCGGCCATCCGCCGGTTCTGCGTGACGGCGCGCATCTCCAGGCCGAAGGCGGTCCCCCGGATCAGCAGCATCAGGATGCCGAAGACGGCGAGGCTGAAGACGATGATCCAGATGCGGTTGTAGGTGAGGGTGAGCACGCCGAGATCGAGTGCGCCGCTCATCCACGAGGGGTTGCCCACCTCCCGGTTGCTGGGGCCGAAGACGGTGCGCACCGCCTGCTGCAGGATCAGGCTCAGCCCCCAGGTGGCGAGCAGGGTCTCCAGCGGCCGGCCGTAGAGGAAGCGGATGATGGTGCGTTCGATCACGATGCCGACCAGCCCGGTGAAGGCGAAGGCGATCGGGATCGCCACCAGCACCGAAAGATCGAAGGCACCCGGTGCATGTTGGCGAAACTGCTCCTGGACGACGAAGGTGGTGTACGCGCCCAGCATTACCATCTCGCCGTGCGCCATGTTGATCACGCCCATGACGCCGAAGGTGATGGCGAGGCCGACGGCCGCCAGCAGTAGCACCGAGCCCAGGCTCACTCCCTGGAAAAGGTTGCCGAGCACGCCCCACAGGGCGAGGCGCTGCTCCACCCGGTCGAGCGCCGCCTCGGCTGCGGTGCGCACGCTCTCGATTGCATCGCCGGACGCGATGCCGGCGAGGATCGAGCGCACCTCCGGGTCGGCGAAATCGCCGAGCGCGGTGGCCGCCGCCGCCCGGTCCTCCGGGCTCGGCGCCGAGCCGGCGCGGGCGGCCAGCAGCGCGCGCTGCATGCGCGTGCGAACCCCTTCGTCCGTCTCGCGCTGATAGGCTTTTTCCAGCAGCGGCAGCAGGCCCGCGTCGCGGCCGCGGAACACCGCGTCGGCCGCCTGCCGGCGGATGCCGGGCTCGGGGCTCAGCAGGGTGAGCCCGCCGAGCGCATTGCGGATCACGCCGCGCAGCCGGTTGTTGACGACAATCGGCTCGAGGTCGGCCTTCGTTCCCTCGCCCACTTCGGTCAGTGTCAAAGGGTCCTTCAGCAGCAGCGTCTGGCCGCGCGGCTCGACGATGACGATGCGCTCGTCGCTGCTTCGCCGGGCGAGCCTGCCGTCCACCATAGCCTCCAGCACCGGCACGGCGCGGGGGTCGCCGGTGGCGGCGAGTTGTTCGACCGCGGTGATCTTGGCGGCGAAATCCCGATCACCAAGCTGGTGGATCAGCGGCTCCAGATCCTGCGCCAGCGCCGAACCGGCATACGCCGCCGGGAGCAGCAGGATGACGATCACCGCGAACACGCGGCGGAAGAGCCTGTGCAGGGAAGGGAAGGGCGGGCGGAGTGTCACCGGCTGCTCCACGGACGCATTCTTGTTTTCGGCGGCAGTACTTCGGGGGGAGACGACGACGGCACCGCCGTCTCCCCCCCGAAGGCGAAGCTACAGGCCGGCGGGCGGGGACTTGCCGAACCTGGGCTTCTCGCAGTTGCCGCACACCCACGGATAGGTCCAGTCCGCGGTCAGCTTGGCGCTCTCGGGGATGAAGTTGGACCAGGCGTCGCCGACGACTTCGCCCTTCGTCTGCCACACCACCTGGAACTGGCCGTTCGGCTGGATCTCGCCGATCAGCACCGGCTTGGACAGGTGATGGTTGGTGTTCATCAGCGCGGTGCCGCCGGTCAGATTCTTCACCGTCTGACCGTACATCGCCTGGCGCACCGCATCGACGTCGGTGGTGCCGGCCTGCTCGACCGCCTGCACCCACATGTTGAAGCCGATGTAATGGGCTTCCATCGGATCGTTGGTCACCCGCTTCGGGTTCTTGATGAAGGCGTGCCAGTTCTTGATGAACGCCGCGTTCTCCGGCGTATCGACGCTCATGAAGTAGTTCCAGGCGGCGAGGTGACCGACCAGCGGAGCGGTGTCGATGCCCGCCAGTTCCTCTTCACCGACCGAGAACGCGACCACCGGGATGTCCTCGGCCTTGACGCCCTGGTTCGCCAGCTCCTTGTAGAACGGCACGTTGGCGTCGCCGTTGATGGTCGAGATGACCGCCGTCTTCTTGCCGGCGGAGGCGAACTTCTTCACCTCGGCGACGATCGTCTGCCAGTCGGAATGGCCGAACGGCGTGTAGTTCTCCATGATGTCCGCATCCGTCGCGCCCTTCGAATGCAGGAAGGCGCGCAGGATCTTGTTCGTCGTGCGCGGATAGACGTAGTCGGTGCCCAGCAGCACCCAGCGCTTTGCGCCGCTGCCTTCCACGCTCATCAGGTACTCGACCGCCGGGATCGCCTGCTGGTTGGGCGCTGCCCCGGTGTAGAAGACGTTGCGCGAGCTTTCCTCACCCTCGTATTGCACGGGATAGAACAGCAGGCCGTCCAGTTCCTCGAACACCGGCAGCACCGACTTGCGCGAAACCGAGGTCCAGCAGCCGAACACCGCCGCGACCTTGTCCTTTTGCAGCAGTTCGCGCGCCTTCTCGGCGAAAAGCGGCCAGTTCGACGCCGGATCGACGACCACCGGCTCCAGTTTCTTGCCGAGCACCCCCCCCTTCTTGTTCTGATCCGCGATCAGCATCAGCATCACGTCCTTCAGGGTCGTCTCGCTGATCGCCATGGTTCCCGACAGGGAGTGCAATATCCCGACCTTGATCGTTTCTTGCGCTCTGGCGCCCCCAATCCCGCCGAATAACAGAATGCTGAGGACTCCCAACGCCAGCATGAGTTTTTTCATTCGCTGTTCCCTCCAAGAATCGAGCCGGTTCGGCATGATGGCCCCTGTCGTGCAAGATGAAGGCCAATCACCCTCTCCAACAACATGTGCGCAGGCCGGACGCCTGCGAACCCGAATCGGATGCCGGTGCCGCCGCGAGGAACACCGCTGCAGCCGAATCAACCCATCTGATTTGCGCATCTGTGAGGCAATGCGCGTTTTTTGGGCGCGCTTTTGGACAATTGTTGGTCAGTCCCTGAACCGACCCGGATGCCTGGCTCCGCAACGATTCCAATTGCGAGCAACACGCTCTAGGCTCGACCCCTGACGGAAACCGGGATGCTCAAGGAGGGCCGATGCCGCTCACCATCGTCTTTCTCGACCGGGAGACGCTGCCGCCCGAGATCGTCATTCGCTCGCCCCGGATCGCGCACCGCTGGATCGATCATCCGCGCACCGCGCCGGACCAGGTCGTCGAGCGGGCAGCGGAAGCGGACATCGTCATCGTCAACAAGGTGCCGATGCGGGCCGAGGCCCTGGCAAAGCTGCCGAAGCTGCGGATGGTGGCGGTGGCGGCGACCGGCACGGACAACGTCGACGTCGGCTGGTGCCGGGAGCATGGCATCGCGGTCATGAATGTCCGGGGCTATGCGGTGCACAGCGTCCCGGAGCATGTGTTTGCGCTGATCCTGGCGCTGCGCCGCGGCCTGTTCGCCTACCGGGACGAGATGCAGCGCGGTCGCTGGCCGGATTCGCCCCAGTTCTGCTTCTTCGCCGCCCCCATCGAGGACCTGAACGGCACCCGGATCGGCATCGTCGGCCGCGGCTCGATCGGCCGGGCGGTCGCCGGCATCGCCCGGGCATTCGGGATGACCCCGCTGTTCGCCGGGCGCAAGGGGGCAGCCGAGGTACCGTCCGGTTGCATCCCCTTCCCACAGATGCTGGCCGAGAGCGACGTGATCACCCTGCACTGCCCGCTGACGCCGGAAACCCGCGCCCTGATCGGCGCTGCCGAGTTTCGGCAGATGCGCCAGCGGCCGCTGCTGATCAACACCGCCCGTGGCCCACTGATCGACGACACGGCGCTGGTGGCGGCGATGGACGAGGGCCTGATCGCCGGGGCGGCGGTGGACGTTCTCGCCGCCGAGCCGCCGCCGGCGGATCATCCGTTGCTGCCGCTGCTCCATAGACCCAACTTTATGATGACACCTCATGTCGCCTGGGCCAGCCGGCAGGCGATGCAGCGCTTGGCCGACCAGGTGATCGAGAACATCGAGGCGTTCGCAGCCGAGGGGACCTGAGGTCCGCGACTCGAGATCCGGGATCGGGGGTGCGTTCGCCCGCGCAAGGGAGCCGGCCGATGCCGGATGATATCCACCGCTCCGCACCCCGCACCGTCGATGCCGCTCCGCCGGCAGGACCTGCGACCGCAGTGCCGCTGACCCTCGACATCCGCGGCATGACGTGCGCGGCGTGTTCCGGTCGGGTGGAGAAGGCACTGCGCCGCGTTCCCGGGGTGGCCTCGGCCGATGTCAACCTGGCGACGGAGCGCGCCGAGGTTCGCTTCGACGGCGCCGCTCTCGACCCGCGAGTGCTGGTCGATGCGGTCGAGGACGCCGGCTACGAAGCCGTGCCCCACAGCGCAGTCGAGCCTGCGAACGAGACCGCCGGCGGTCCCGGCGGGCAGGACGACGCGCGGCAGCGCCGGGCAGCGCGGCGCGACCTGCTGCTGCTGGCCTTCTCCGCTGCAATGACGCTGCCGCTGGTCGCCCAGATGGCGGCCGGCTGGCTCGGGCTGCCGTGGCGGCTGAGCCCGCTGGCGGAGGCGATCCTTGCCACCCCCGTACAGCTCGTCGCCGGTGCCCGTTTCTATCGCGGCGCCTGGAAGGCGCTGCGTAGCGGCTCGGCGAATATGGACGTCCTCGTCGCCATGGGCACCACCGCGGCCTACGGTTTCAGTCTGGCGATGCTCATCCGCCTCGGTGAACACGCCCACGGCCACCTGTATTTCGAGGCGGCGGCGGTGATCATCTCCATGGTGATGGCCGGCAAGTGGCTGGAGGCGCGCGCCAAGCGGGGCACCACCGCGGCGATCCGTGAACTGATGGCCCTGCGCCCGGAGACGGCACGGGTCGAGCGGGACGACGGAAGGCTCGAAGACGTTCCGGTGGGCCGTGTGGTCACCGGGACGGTGGTCGTGGTACGCCCGGGCGAGCGCATCCCGGTGGACGGCACCGTGCTCGACGGCGAGACGGAGGTGGACGAATCCCTGCTCACCGGCGAAAGCATGGCGGTGGCGAAACGCGCCGGCGACCGGGTGACCGGCGGTGCGATCAACGGCACCGGGGCCATCCGGCTGCAGGCGACGGAGGTGGGCGCGGATTCGACGCTGGCGCGGATCATCCGGCTGGTGGAGAACGCGCAAAGCGGCAAGGCTCCCATGCAGCGGTTGGTGGACCGGGTGAGCGGCATCTTCGTGCCCGTCGTCATCGGCCTCGCATCGCTCACCTTCGCCGGCTGGCTGATCGGAGGAGGCGGCTTCGAGGCGGCGCTGGTCGCCGCCGTCTCGGTCCTGGTCATCGCGTGTCCGTGCGCGCTCGGCCTCGCCACGCCGACGGCGATCGTCGCCGGCACCGGGGCGGCGGCGCGTGCCGGCATCCTGATCAAGGACGTAGACGCGCTGGAACGCGCGCATCGGGTGGACACCGTCGTCTTCGACAAGACCGGCACGCTGACCCTTGGCCGGCCGGTGGTGGTCGAGGTGGTGCCGCTGTTCGGCGATGCTCGGGCGCTGCTTAGCGTCGCCGCAGCCGTGCAGGCGCACAGCGAGCATCCACTGGCGCGCGCGACGGTGGACGCGGCGCGAGATCACGGCATTGGCACGCCGGCCCCGGCCGCCGAAGTGCGCAGCCTTCCCGGCCTCGGCGTGACCGGCCTCGTGGACGGCACACGCGTTGCCATCGGCAACACCGCACTGATGGGTGAAGCGGGGGTGGACACCGCCATCGCGGCGGCACGGCTGGCGGCGATGGAAGAAGCCGGACGGACGGCGGTGCTGGTCGCATCCGCCGGTCGGGTGCTGGGGCTGCTGGCGATCGCCGATCCGCTGCGACCGGAGGCGGCGGAGGCGGCGGACGAGCTGCGGGCGCGGGGCATCCGGGTGACGATGCTGTCGGGGGACGCACCGATGGTCGCCGCGGCGGTTGCCCGCGACCTGCGGCTGGATGCAGCCCAGGGCGGAGTTCGCCCGGAAATCAAGGCGGACGTGGTGCGCACGATCCGCGGCGACGGCCATACGGTGGCGATGGTGGGCGACGGCATCAACGATGCGCCGGCACTGGCTGCTGCCGACGTGGGCATCGCGATGGGGACGGGAACCGACGTGGCGATGGAGACCGCCGGCGTCACCCTCATGCGCCCGGACCCGCGCCTGGTGCCGGCCGCCCTCGACGTCTCCCGCGCCACCTGGCGGAAGATCCGCCAGAACCTGTTCTGGGCGTTCGTCTACAACGTCATCGGTCTGCCGCTGGCGGCGTCCGGCCTGCTGAGCCCGGCGTTCGCCGGTGCCGCCATGGCCCTGAGCTCGGCCAGCGTCGTCGGCAATTCCCTGCTGCTGCGCCGCTGGCGCCCGGCAGGCCTCCGACGCGTGGCGGGAGGTGGGCCGGGAGGTGGGCCGGGGACGCGGGAAGGCGGATCGGTGATGGCGAATACCCCCTGGGTGAGGGGTAATTGACAAAGGTCCCGCGTTGGGCTTATAGTCCTATCGCTAGACGCACGCGGGAGTGGAGATGGGTTCCCTGAAGCCACGGCACGAGCGTTTTTGCCGACAGTTCGTCGAGTGCACCAACGCCACCGTCGCCGCCAAGGCAGCGGGCTATCGGCCGTCGTCCGCCCGCAACGCCGGCTACCGCCTGCTGCGCCAGCCGCAGATCGTCGGCCGGATCATCGAATTGCAGGAGGAATCGGCACAAACCCACTGCCGCAGCGTCGACATGCTGCTCGGCAAGCTGGAGACGATCTACCGCCGCGCCGTGGACGATCGCCAGCTTGCCGCCGCCGCCCGCGCCGTCGAGCTGCAGGCAAAGCTGTCGGGAGTGGAGCGCCGTACCGGGTCGAATCACCCGCCGCTCGACACGGAGCCGGATCGAGACGAACCACCCGATCACGACCCACGCCAGAACCCCGCGATGACCACGGAAATCGACATGGCATCGGACGCAGCGACGGACGGCGAGTGAACCCCTGCCGGCCCGCACCCCGTTGACAGGGCCGGCAGCGGCTGCGACCGTAGCCGGATGACGATGCCCGCGACCGTCGCGCGCCTGTACCGCTACCCGGTGAAGGGACTGAGCGCCCAGCCCCTGGAGACGGTGGAACTCTCGCCGGGCCGCGGCATCCCGCTCGACCGGGCGTTCGCCATCGCGTACGCGACGATGGCGAACCCGGCGGACGGCAGTACCTGGATGCCGAAGAAGAACTTCGTCACGCTCGTCCGGCACGAGCGTCTGGCCGCCCTCGACGCCCGCTTCGACGAGCCGACGCAGGTGCTCTCCCTCCATCGCGCCGGCAAGCGGGTGGCCCGCGGCGCGATCGGCACGCCGGTCGGCCGGGCGATGATCGAGGAATTCCTGCGCGCCTACCTGAAGCACGAGCTGGCGGGACCGACCCGCTTCGTCGGGTCCGCGGGCGGGCCGATGCTCTCCGACCATGCGGAGCCGGCGATCTCGGTGATCGGGCTGGCGACGATCGCCGACATCGAGCGCGTGACCGGCCGGCCGGTCGATCCCCTGCGCTTCCGCGCCAACGTCTACCTGCAGGGGACGCCGCCATGGGCGGAGTTCGGCTGGATCGGCGGCACATTGCGGCTGGGCAGCGCCCGGCTGCGGGTGGTGGAGCGGATCGCACGCTGTGCCGCGACCAACGTGGAGCCGGGCACGGGGATGCGCGACCTGTCGCTGCCGCAGGATCTGCAGCGGGGCTTCGGGCACGCCGACTGCGGCGTGCTCGCGGTGGTCACGGAAGCGGGAACCATCGCCGTGGGCGACGAAGCTAGAGTCGCCGCCGTAGGCGACGAAACCGGAGTCGCCGCCGTGGGCGACGAGGCGGAGCCGCCGGGCGGCGCCTGAGCCGGCGTCCGGAGATTACGACCGCCCGATGCCGGAGATGGTTGTAGTCGGTCACATTTTTTGATTGAGAGTGTGACGGAGGACACCGTCGGGTCGTTAATCATTTCGTAAAATTTTCCCTGTTACCCTTTCGCTGTCACTCGATTGGGCCGCGCTCGCCAAAGGTGATCACCCAAGGCGGGAGCATCCGGTGGCAGCGCGGCAGGGAGATGGTCATGGCAACCTTGGCGCATGTTCGTCGTGTCGTTCTCGGTCACAACTGGGACGATCTGGCCGAATGGGTGTCCGCACTCGACGCCCTCGCCGACCTGACGGACGATGAGATCGACCGCCTCTCCGCCGTTCCCCCCCAACCGGACACGGTGACCCGGGCCGCCGCCTGACCGCCGCCGCTCAGGCACCCCACCCTGGTGCCCGTAATCGGCGGGTGCCCGAGATCGGCGCCCCCCCCGCGACCGAATGCGCGACGCGAGCGTGACGTGGCGGCCGGGTGACGGTGCGCCGGGAACTGGCCGGGAACTGTCGGAGCCCCGGATCGACGGTTGACGCCACCGCCGCCCGGCCTCAGGTGTTGGGGGTGACGAACAACCCGACGGACGCCATGAGCACCGAGATCGCGACGCCGCTGCTGCCGTACCACATCACCATCTGCGGCCTCTCCGAACTGGTGTTGCACGCGGATGCGGGCGTCAGTCACGTCGTCTCCATCCTCGACCCCCACTGGCCGGACCCGCAGGATTTCACCATCTACGGACCGCACGAACGGGTGCTGTGGCGCTTCGACGATGTGGTACGGACAGACCTGGGCTACCTCGCCCCGACCGCGAAGGACGTGGCGACGATCCTCGAACTCGGCCTTCGGTTGCAGCAGGAGGCGGTAGCCCGCCTGCTGATCCACTGCCACGCCGGCGTCTCCCGTTCCACCGCGACGGCGGTGATCCTGATGGTGCAGCACAATCCGGGGCGCGAGGCGGACGCCTTCGCCGAGCTGGACCGGGTTCGCCCGCGCAGCTGGCCGAACGCGCTGATGCTGAAGTTCGCGGACGAACAGCTGGGCCGCGGCGGCGCCCTGGTGGACGCGCTCACCGATCACCAGCGGCGGATCGCCCGCGCCTTTCCCGAATTCGCCGAGCTGTTGGCTCGCCACGGGCGCGCGCACGAGATCGAGGCGCTCGGCAGCGTCTCGTGAACCGGCGGCGGCCGGCTTCCGGGCCTCCCGCCGCCGCAGGCCGCCCCATATGCCAGTCTGCAGAGAGCAGCATCGGAGGCAGAGGGCATGGACGAGCGGATCACACCCGAGATCGAGGCGGCGGCGTTCCGCGGCCTGATCGAACACCTGCAGCGGCGCACCGACGCGCAGAACATCGACCTGATGAACCTGGCCGGCTTCTGCCGCAACTGCCTCGCCAAGTGGCTGGCGGCGGCGGCCGAGGCGCGCGGCGTCGACCTGGACTACGAAGCGGCGCGCACGTACGTCTACGGGATGCCGTTCCCGGACTGGAAAAAGGCGCACCAGACGGACGCCTCACCGGAGCAGCTCCGCACCTTCGAGGAGACGAAGCCGCTGCACGCGGTGATCAGCGGCCACTGAACGCCGGGACTGTCCCACCCGTAGCCGTCACCGCGAGCCGAAGCAGGCGCCACCCACCTCGTCACCCCCGGGCCCGTCCCGGGGGTCCACGTCGCCGGCCGGGCCGCGGAATGATTGCCGGACCAGCCCGGCAATGACGGCGAAGAGGTGATCGGGGAACGCGGACTCGCTACCGCCGCTCGGCGAAGAACCGTCGCAGCAGCACCTGCGCCGCCTGCTCCTCCAGCCCGCCGTAAACCTCCGGCCGGTGGTGGCAGGTGGTGCGCTCGAAGACGCGCGCACCATGCTCGACGCCGCCACCCTTCGGGTCGTAGGCCGCGAAGTAGAGGCGGCGAATGCGCGCGAGGCCGATGGCGGCGGCGCACATGGCGCACGGCTCCAGCGTCGCGTACAGGTCGCAGCCCGGCAGCCTTGGCGCGCCCACCGCCGCCGCCGCGGCGCGCAGCACCAGCATCTCCGCGTGCGCGGTGGGATCGGACAGCTCCTCCACCCGGTTGCCGGCCGCCGCCAGCACCCGGCCGCTGCCGGCGTCCACGATCACCGCCCCCACGGGGACCTCGCCGCGGGCCGCGGCAGCCGCCGCCTCGGCCAGTGCCAGCCCCATGAATCCCGCGCCGTTCATGCCGCCACGATCCGCCGGTCTCGCGGCTTGCGTCAAGCAACCCTTTGGAATCCCTCTGTCAAGTGTTCAAGTTGATGGGCTTGTAGTCCTATAAACCATTTGTTAAGCCTGAGCAGGTTCATATACCCATTGAAACACGCGTATCACGGTGATACATCGCCACTCATGCAAGTGCCGTTTGATCGCCCGCTCGCACCCAGGGAAGCAACCGCGCTCATTCGGGCGCGGAGTGCCAACAATCCAGATCTGTGGTTGACGAAGCATGCAAAGGAACAGATGGCGGAACGGGACCTGTTGGTCGGTGATATTCTGCATGTCCTGAGAAATGGCTTCGTATTGGAAGAGGGAACTCCTGCAACACAAGAGGGTTTCTTTCGGTATGCGATGGAATGCACGACACCGAACTCTGATGGTCGGACGGTAAGAGTGATCGTTATTCCGAGTACTGCAAATGCCGTGAAGATCGTGACGGTCATGTGGCGTGACGAGAACAAGCACTCGGGATGACGAGGAGGGCATCATGGAGACAGATTACAGGTACACCGAGTGCGGACTGCAGAACGTGGTGATCCGCGGCATGCAGGTGATCGTGGACGACGATGGTGATGAAACGTACTGCATCCGCAACGTGACCGGGCTGCACAAGGTCATCGCGCACTGCATCATCACGCGCACTCACAGCATCAAGCCGGAAGAACTCCGATTCCTGCGGACCGAGATGGGCTTGAGCCGCGCGGAACTGGCAGAGCTGGTCAAGAAGGATCAGCAGACGATCGGCCGTTGGGAGCGGGGCGAGACCGAGATCGATCAGAACGCGGAATACCTGATCAGGACGGTGGCGGCGGAACGGCTGGGCATCGATACCAGCATTACACTTGAGAACTTGGCTCGTCGATGTGTTCCATCAGCCGAGTTCACGGTGATGGAGATCGACGGCACCAATCCCGATCATTATCGGCCATTGGCCGCGTAGCCCAAATTCGATACCTGCCGGCCCTCACGCATAGAATGTGTGAGGGCCGTGCTGCTCCTCGCGACAGTCCTCCAATGCAGAGTTGTCGCCATTGGAGCGACAGGAACCGGCGGACGTTGCGCCCGGGGCGGCGCCGCCGTAAGTAGTTGTCCCATGCGCACCCCCGTCATCGGTATCACCCTGGATCGCGAGGAGCCGGGCGGCTACTCGAAGTTCCCCTGGCTCGCCATCCGCGAGAACTACTGCCGCGCCGTCGCCGCCGCCGGCGGTCTGCCGGTGCTGCTGCCACACGAGCCGGAGCGGGTGGAGGCGTACCTGGGCCTGCTCGACGGCCTGATCGTCTCCGGCGGCAACTTCGACGTCGATCCGGCGCTGTTCGGCGACGGTGAGCGGCACCCGACGGTGAAGACCAAGGACGCGCGCACCGCCTTCGAGTGGCAAATTACGCGGGGCGCACTGGACCGGGACATCCCCGTGCTCGGCATCTGCGGCGGCCAGCAGCTTCTGCACGTCATCCTGGGCGGCACCCTGATCCAGCACATCCCGGACGCGATCCCCGGCGCCCTCGCGCACGAGCAGCCCAACCCGCGCAACGAGCCGGGGCACCGGGTGCGCATCCTCGCCGGCACCCGGCTGCACCGCATCGTCGGCGCCGACGAGCTGCAGGTGAACAGCGCCCACCATCAGGCGGCGAAGGACGTGCCGGTCGGCGTCGTCATCGGCGCAGTGGCCGACGACGGGGTGATCGAGGCGATCGAAGCACCCCGGCACCGCTTCTGCATCGGCGTGCAGTGGCACCCGGAGTTCGAGATCAGCGACGGCGACCGGCGGCTGAACAGCGCCTTCATCGATGCCGCGCGCGTCTGACCCCCCCGACGTCGGCGACGAGGACTCGCGATCGGGAGAGCGGATCGCCAAGGTGATCGCACGCGCCGGCCTGTGCTCGCGCCGGATGGCCGAGGAGTGGATCACCGCCGGCCGGGTGAGCGTCAACGGCAAGCGCATCGCCTCGCCCGCGCTGGACGTGCGCCCGGCGGACGTGGTGACGGTGGACGGCTCGCCGCTGCCGGAGCGGGAGCGAGCGCGGCTGTGGCGCTACCACAAGCCCGCCGGGCTGGTGACCACGCACAGCGACCCGCAGGGCCGGCCCACGGTGTTCGAGCGCCTGCCGGCCGAGCTGGGCCGGGTGATCTCGGTCGGGCGCCTGGACCTGACCTCGGAAGGGCTGCTGCTGCTGACCAACGACGGCGACCTGGCGCGGCGCCTGGAGCTGCCGTCCACCGGCTGGACGCGGCGCTACCGGGTGCGCGTGCACGGCGGGATCGACCAGGCGGCGCTGGCCCGGCTGCAGCAGGGGGTGACGGTCGACGGCGTCCGCTACGGGCCGATCGACGCGCGGTTCGACCGGGTGCAGGGCGCCAACGCCTGGCTGACCATGGGCCTGCAGGAGGGCAAGAACCGGGAAGTGCGCAAGGTGCTGGATTCGCTGGGCCTGCAGGTCAACCGGCTGATCCGGGTCGCCTACGGGCCGTTCCAGCTCGGCAACCTAGAGCGCGGTTGTGTCTCCGAGGTGGGTGCGAAGGTGCTGCGCGAGCAGCTGGGCGGAAAGGTGGCGGTGTCGTGAGGATCATCGCCGGCCGGCACAAGGGCCGGCCGATCCGGGTGCCGCGCGACGGCGTGCGGCCGACAGGCGCGCGGGCCCGCGAGGCGCTGTTCGGCATCCTGGAGCACGGGATCGACTGGCCCGGCTTCGAGGGCGCGCACGTGATCGACGCCTTTGCCGGCACCGGCGCCTGCGGCCTGGAGGCGCTGTCGCGGGGGGCGGCGCTCGCCACCTTCCTGGACGTGGACCAGGCGGCGCTGCTGGCCATCCGGCGCAACGCCGCAGCCATGGGCGAAGCCCGCACCATCGTGCCGCTGCACCTGGACGCGACCCGCCTGCCGCCGCCGCCGCTGGCGGCGGGTGCGCCCTGCGCGCTCGCCTTCCTCGATCCGCCCTACGATTCCGGCCTCGCCACGCCGGCGCTGCAGGGCCTGGCGACGCGCCACTGGCTTGCCTCCGGATCGATCGCAACCGTGGAGGTCGCGGCACGCGAGCCGCTGGTCACACCGCCCGGCTTCCTCATCCTCGACGAACGGGTCTATGGTGCGGCCCGCATCGTCTTTCTGCGGCTGGACTGATCGACCGACGAGGCCCGCCTTGGGCCACGACGGCGGTGCGCCGCCTTGCCCCACGACGGCGGTGCGCCGCCTTGCCGCTGCCGGCCATCCGCGCGATAACAGACCCGAACTGGCAAGCATCTCGCAGCAACGTTCGGACACACTGGTTTGCGCTACATCTCGACCCGGGGCGACGCACCCGTTCTGCCCTTCGACGACGTGGTTCTGGCGGGCCTCGCCCGTGACGGCGGGCTGTACGTGCCGGAAACCTGGCCGCAGATCGCCGCCGGGGAATTTCCGACGCTGCAGCGTTTGACCTATCCGGAGCTGACGGCGCGGATACTGTCGATGTTCGCCGGCGAGGCGGTACCGGAGGCCGAGCTCGCCATGCTGGCGGAGGACGCCTACCGAGGCTTCGATGGCTACCCGGATGTGGCCCCACTGGTCCCACTGGGCGCGGACGTGCACCTGCTGGAACTGTTCCACGGCCCGACGCTGGCGTTCAAGGACTATGCGCTACAGATCCTGGGCCGGCTGTTCGACCTCGTGCTGTCGCGGCGGGGCCAGCGCATCACCATCGTGGGTGCGACGTCGGGAGATACGGGATCGGCGGCGATCGAGGCCTGCCGCGACCGTGAGATGCTGGACATCTTCATCCTGCATCCGAAGGGCCGCGTCTCCGACGTGCAGCGCCGGCAGATGACGACGGTGACCTCGGCCAACGTGCACAACATCGCCATCGAGGGAACCTTCGACGACTGCCAGGACCTGGTGAAGGCGCTGTTCAACGATACGCTGTTCCGGGACCGGGTGCGGCTCGCCGCCGTCAACTCGATCAACTGGGCCAGGATCGCCGCCCAGATCGTCTATTACGTGCACGCGCTGCTGCGCTTGGGCGCCGGCTGCGGTGCGAGCGGATCGGGCGTCGCCTTCGCCGTGCCCACCGGCAACTTCGGCAACGTGCTCGCCGCCTACGCCGCGGCGAGGATGGGGCTGCCGGTAGCGCGGCTGATCGTCGCCTCCAACCGCAACGATATCCTCACCCGGTTCTTTGCGACCGGGAAGATGGAAATCGGCCGCGTGTTCACCACCTTGAGTCCCAGCATGGACATCCAGGTCTCCAGCAACTTCGAACGCTACCTGTTCGACCTCTACGATCGTGACGCCGACGCAGTTGCCGCGCTGATGGTGCGTTTCCGCGAAACCGGCGCGTTTGCCGTCGATGGCGAGCGGCTGCGCCGGGCGGGCGAGAGCTTCGGAGCGGCGCGCTGCGACGACGTGGAGACCACCGGGATCATCCGCTCCGTCTACCAGGAGAGCGGCCGCATCGTCGATCCGCACTCGGCCATCGGCATCGCCGCGGCGCGGGCGGCACAGCTGCCGGCTGGCGTGCCGGTGGTGGCCGTGGCGACCGCCCATCCGGCGAAGTTCCCGGATGCGGTGGAGGCGGCGACAGGTGTCCGCCCGGTGCTGCCCGACCGGCTGGCGGACCTGATGCAGCGTCCCGAGCACTTCGAGGTGCTGCCGGCGGATGCGGGTGCGCTGCAGGAAGTCATCATCGCCCGGCTGGGCGGGAAGAAGGAGAAGACATGACCGATATCCGCGTCACGACGCTGGCCAACGGCCTGCGGGTGGCGACCGATCCCATGGGCTCGGTGGAGACCGCATCGGTGGGCGTGTGGGTGGAGGCGGGCAGCCGGTACGAGGGGGCGGCGATCTCCGGCGTGTCCCACTTCCTTGAGCACATGGTGTTCAAGGGCACCCGCAGGCGGGACGCGCGCGCCATCGCCGAGGAGATCGAAGCGGTCGGCGGGCACCTGAACGCGCACACCTCGCGCGAGTACACCGCCTTCTACGCCAAGGTGCTGAAGGAGAACCTGCCGCTCGCCGTCGACATCATCGCCGATATCCTGCAGGACCCGCTGATCGATCCGACCGAACTGGGCCGCGAGCGCACCGTCGTGCTGCAGGAGATCATGCAGGCGCAGGATACGCCGGACGACATCATCTTCGACCGTTTCCAGGAGACGGCGTTTCCCAAGCAGGCGCTGGGGCGGCCGGTGCTGGGTGCGCCGGACCTGATCGAGGCGATGAGCCGCGAGGTGCTCGCCGCGTACATGCGGAACCACTACGGCGCGCCACGGATGGTGCTGGCGGCCGCCGGCCGGGTGGATCACGACGACGTGGTGGCGATGGCGGAAGCCGCCTTCGACCGGCTGCCGCCGCCCGCACCGGCGGAGCGCGAGCCCGCCCTCTACCGGGGTGGCGACTTCCGCGAGGAGCGGGACCTGGAGCAGGTGCATCTGGTTCTGGGCTTCCGCGGCGTCGGATACCGAGACCCGGATTTCTACGCGATTTCCGTGCTCTCGACTTTGCTGGGTGGCGGAATGTCGTCGCGGTTGTTCCAGGAAGCGCGCGAGAAGCGGGGACTCGTCTACAGCATCTACTCCTTCCCCTCCGCCTACAGCGACACCGGCGTCTTCGGCATCTACGCCGGCACCGGTGAGACGGAGGTGGAGGAACTGCTGCCCCTGATCTGCGACGAGCTGCGCGCGGTGACCCGGGACGTGGGCGAAGCGGAGATCGCGCGCGCCCGGGCACAGATGCGGGCCGGCATGCTGATGTCGCTGGAGAGTACGTCGTCCCGCTGCGAGCAGCTGGCGCGCCAGTTGATGATCTTCGGACGTCCGGTGCCGATGTCGGAAACCGTGGTCAAGGTCGAGGCGGTCAACCGGGACGCGGTGATCCGCTCGGCGCAGCGACTGCTCGAACTGCCGCCGACCATGGCGGCTCTCGGGCCGATCGAACGGGTCGCCGGCTACGCCACGGTCACGAGCACCCTGGCTTGACCGCCCACAGCGCGGCTACGCTGTGAAACGGCGTGCCGGGCGCGAGGCTCAGAGGGGCAGGCGGCTCGCCGCTTCGTCAGCCGTATCGCCGCCCACCGCTTCGAGCGCACCTTCCTCGCCCGTGGGATCGCTGGGCGTTTCGGCCGGACGGGGACGCGGCCCGTCCGCGCCTTCGGCGTGCAGCAGGCGGTAATAGTGTTCCGCGTGCTGATAGAAGCTCTCGGCGGTGATCGGGTCACCCGCCACGTGAGCGTCGCGGCCCAGCGCCAGGTAACGATCGAGAACCTGCTGCGCCGTGCCGCGGATCTTGCCGTCGGGGCCGGTGCTGTCGAAAGTCTGGCTACGCAGCGGCACATGGCGCTTGCCGTTGCCGCCGGCGCCACCACCGCCTGGGCCACCGCCACCGCCACCACTGCCGCGGTTTCGCCCTCGTCTCGAATTCGTGTTGTGTTTCATCGCAACCGCATTTTGTTGAGTGGGCTGATCCATCTACCGTCAGAAGGCAGGCGATTACGCCCGACCGATGACCGAATCCGAGCAGGATTCGTGAGAGACAGTAGTGCGAGGTGCTGATCAGCGGCGCCGCACGGCGCAAATCCCCGTGAAGCGATCGCCACGTAACTGAAACTAGACGGGAACCACTGGGTTTCCAAGAAAATTCTTATCCTTTGCCGCAGTGCATGAACGCACTCCCAGCGCCCGCGGTCGTCCAGCCAGATCCGTTCTGGTTTCAAAGACTTGCAGGCCGGCCGCAGTCGCGATCGCGGGCACCGCGGCTGCTGAGACGCCGCCGATTTCCACCCAGGCGGAACCGTCCGACGGCAGCAACCGCGGCAGGGCCGCGAAGATCCGCCGGTACGCGGCACAGCCGTCCGCGCCGCCGCGGAGCGCGAGCGAGGGTTCGAACCGGCGCACCTCGTCGGGCAGCCCCGGCCATTCGTCGTCGGCGATGTAGGGTGGGTTGCCGACCACCAGGTCGAAAGCGCCTGCCAGCGGTTCGGCCCAGTCGGCGCAGACGAACTGCACCCGCCCGGCCATGCCGAGCGCTTGCGCATTGCCTCGCGCCACCTCCAGCGCCGCCGGCGACCGGTCCAGCCCGACGCCGTCTGCGTCCGGCAGTTCGGTGAGCAGCGCCAGCAACAGGCAGCCGCTGCCGGTGCCCAGGTCGAGAATGCTCCGCACGCTCCTCCGGCCGCCGAGACGCGCGCGTGCCCAGTCCAGCGCCGCCTCGACCAGCGTCTCCGAATCCGGCCGGGGGATCAGCGTATCGGCGGTCACCCGCAGCGGCAGGCTCCAGAACTCGCGGCGTCCCAGGAGGTGGGCGACCGGCTCGCCCCGCAGCCGGCGCTGCAGCATCGCCTCGAATCGGCCGGCGGTCGGGGCTTCCAGTGGCTGGTCGCGACGGACGAGCAGCGAATCGGGCGGGCAGTCGAGCGCCGCCGCCAGCAGGAGGCGCGCATCCAGCGCCGCCGTCGCCACGCCGAGCGCGGCCAGACGGGCGCGCGCCGCGGCCTGGGCCGCGCCGAGCGTCCCGGACTCGCCGGGGATCGCCGACCCGGTCATACGGCCTCGGCCAGCCGGTTCGCCTGATCGTCGGCGATCAGCGCCTCGACGATCTCGTCCAGTTCGCCGTCGATCACCCGGTCCAGCTTGTGCAGCGTCAGGTTGACCCGGTGATCGGTGACCCGGCCCTGCGGGAAGTTGTAGGTGCGGATCCGCTCCGAGCGGTCGCCGGTGCCCACCTGGCTCTTGCGCTCGGCGGCGCGTTCGGCCGCGACCCGGGTGCGCTCCAGGTCGTAGAGCCGGGCGCGCAGGATCTTCATCGCCTTCGCCCGGTTCTTGTGCTGCGACTTCTCGTCCTGCTGGCTGACGACGATGCCGGTCGGCAGGTGGGTGATGCGCACCGCGCTGTCGGTGGTGTTCACCGACTGGCCGCCCGGACCCGACGAGCGGAAGACGTCGATGCGCAGGTCCTTCTCGTCCACCTGCACATCCACCTCCTCGGCCTCCGGCAGCACCGCCACCGTCGCCGCCGAGGTGTGGATGCGGCCGCTGGCCTCGGTGGTCGGCACCCGCTGCACCCGATGCACCCCGGATTCGAACTTCAGCCGCGCGAACACGCCGTTGCCGGCGATGGTCGCCGTCGCCTCCTTGTAGCCGCCGAGCCCGGTCTCGCTGATCGACATCACCTCGAATCGCCAGCCCTTGAGCTCGGCGTAGCGCTGGTACATGCGGAACAGGTCCGCTCCGAAGAGCGCTGCCTCCTCGCCGCCGGTGCCGGCCCGAACTTCCAGGATGGCGTTCTTCTGATCGGCTGCGTCCTTCGGCAGCAGCAGGACCTGCAGCTGCTGCTGCAGGTCCGGGATCTGCCGCTTCAGTGCCGCGAGTTCCTCCCGTGCCAGCTCGCGCATCTCGATATCGGTCGCGGCGTCTGCAACGAGCGCGTCCAGCTCCGTGGTTTCCGCCTGCGCCTTGCGCAGCTGGCCGATGGCATCCACCACCGGCGCCAAGTCGGAATATTCCTTCGAGACGCGGGCGAATTCTGCGGGCGGCAGGGTGTCGGCCTGCGCCATCTGGTCACTCAGCTCACGGAATCGGCCGGTCACTCGATCCAGTTTTTCGTCCAGGCTCATTTCGGGGTCGATGCTCGGTAAGGGCCAGGGTGAAGCGATGTTCGGGTGGCTTGCCGCTCGGATCGCTCAGTGTTCGGAATCGGTGTCCTCGTCGCCGGTGCCGAACAGTCGGTCCAGCAGTTCTTCCATACGCGCCAGCTCCCGGTCCCGCTCGGCATCGGCGCCCGGACCATCGCCCCGGGGGGCACCGGGGGGGGCACCGGGGGCGTCACGGGCGGCGATCCGCCGAAGGCGCAGGCTGGGACCGTGCAGCAACCGGTTGACCAGCAGCCGTGTCGCCCGCTCCGCATCGCCGCCGGCATCGACGACGGCACGCCGGCGCACCGCCTCGAAATGCTCGCGCAGGCGCAGCAGTGCCGGGACGGCAGCCCGTTCCGCCCGCTCGCGCGTGAACGCGGCGACCGCTTCGCCGACGATCCGCCACGCCGCCTCGACCGTCGCCTCGCGGGCAACCCGGCCCTGGCGTGCGACCCGCTCCAGGTCGTCGAGCGTGTAGAGAAACACTCCGTCGAGCCGGTCGGCAAGCGGATCGATGTCGCCGGGAACGGCGGTATCGACGAACACCAGCGGGCGGTTGCGCCGGCGCTTCAGCGCCGCGCGTGCCATCGCCTGCGTCACCACCGGTGTTCGGCTGCCGAGCGAGCCCAGCGTGATATCGGCACGTTCGAGCGCTTCCGCCAGTCCTTCCATCGGCAGCACGTGGCACTGCAGCGAGCGGGCAAGCGCTTCCGCCCGTGAGACCCGGGTGTCGGTGATGAACAGTCGGCCCAGGCCGGCGGTGCGCAGCGCTTCCGCCAGCAGGGCACCCACCTCGCCGCTGCCGATCATCAGGCCGGAGAGCCGCGGCAGGTCGCCATGCACGGCTCGGGTCAGGTCGATGGCGGCCGCCGCAATCGACACCGGCCCCTCGCCGATGGCGGTTTCGGTGCGCACCTGCTTGCCGACGGCGAACGACCGCTGCATCACCGCGTCCAGCTCGCCACCGACGAGGCCGGCGGTGCGGGCCGTGCGGTGGCTGTCCTTGACCTGGCCCAGCACATGCGGCTCGCCGATCACGGTGCTCTCCAGCGATGAGGCGACGGCGAAGATGTGGCGCAGCGCCGCCTCGCCGGTCAGCCGATAAAGCTGCTCGTCGATTTCGCCGGCCACAAAACCGCCGTGACGGGCGAGCACGCCCACGATCCGGTCCGTGGCGGCGGGGGGATCGGCGTCCACCGCGTGCACCTCCACCCGGTCGCAGGTCGAGACCAGCAGCGCCTGGCCGATGCCGGCCTCGCGCAGCGCGTCGAGGAACGCCGCGTGCCCGTGCTCGTCCACGTACAGGCGGTCGCGGACGGCGAGCGAGGTCGCACGCTGGCTGGCACCGACGACGATGGGCACGGGCGGCGCACCTGCGCCTTCCTCGGCCATCGGCGGGACTAGGCGGACCGGGCCAGGCGTTCCCCGAGGAGGGCCAGCGGAACCTCCTCCTGTTCGCCCGCGTCCAGATCGCGCACCGCCGCCACGCTCCGCTCCAGTTCGTTGCTGCCGACGATGACCGCGAGCCGGGCGTTGGCCTTGTTGGCCCACTTCAGTTGCTTGCCGAGGGAGCTGCCGAACGCCAGCTCCACCACGTGGCCGGCAGCGCGGAGCTGCCGTGCCAGGCCCAGCGCGGCTCCACCCTGGGCCTCGCCCAGCGCGATCATGGCGATCGGCCGGGGTGCCGCCGCGTCCTCGCCGGCCAGCATCATCAGTCGTTCGACGCCCGCCGCCCAACCCACGCCGGGAGTGGGGGCGCCGCCCATCTGCTCGACCAGCCCGTCATAGCGGCCACCGGCGAGCACCGTGCCCTGGGCGCCGAGGGCGTCGGAGACGAACTCGAAGGTGGTGTGGCAGTAATAGTCGAGACCGCGCACCAGACGGGGATTCACCCGCCAGGAAATGCCTGCGCCGGCAAGCCCGTTCAGCACCGCGTCGAAGAACCGACGCGCCTCGTCGGTCAGCGAGTCCGCCAGCGCCGGCGCGTCCGCCACCACCTCGCGGTCGGCCTCGTCCTTGGAGTCCAGCACGCGGAGCGGGTTGCGCTCCAGCCGGGCGAGGCTGTCTACGGACAGCCGGTCGCGCCGCTGCTCCAGGTAGCCCACCAGTCGCTCCCGATAGGCGGTGCGGCTGGCTCCATCCCCCAGCGTGTTGATCTCGAGGACCGGCTCGCTCCCGAGCCGCAGGGATGCGAGGACGTCGGCCGCGAGCGCGATCACTTCCACGTCCGCGAGCGGATCGGCCACCCCCAGGAGTTCGACGCCCACCTGGTGGAACTGCCGCAGCCGGCCCTTCTGCGGGCGTTCGTAGCGGAACATCGGCCCGCGGTAGAACACCCGCAGCGGCAGTTGCTGCGCCAGCTTGTTGGAGAGGAAGGCGCGAACGATGCCGGCGGTGTTCTCCGGGCGCAGCGTCAGGCTGTCGCCGCCGCGATCCTCGAAGGTGTACATCTCCTTGGTGACCACATCGGACGTGTCGCCGAGGGTGCGGGAAAAGACGTCGGTGAACTCGAAGATCGGCGTCGAGAACTCACCGTAGCCGCAGCGGCGCGCCGCCTCCCACGCCCGCTCCTCGACCAAGCGCAGGCGGCGGCTGTCCTCGGGCAATAGATCGCGGGTGCCGCGAACGGTCCTCATCCCCGACATCGGCGATGTCGTCCTCTGCTGCTGGGCGCTGCGGGTGCTACCGGGTGGCGCTACTGGGCGGCGGCGGGTTCGGCCGCCGCGTCCGTCGTGTCGCGCCGGGGGTAGCGCTTCTGTACGTAGTCCTCGACGATCGCCTGGAAGTCGGCGGCGATGCCTGGCCCGCGGAGCGTCAGCGCCTTCCTGCCGTCGATGAACACCGGCGCCGCCGGCTCCTCGCCCGTTCCCGGCAGGCTGATGCCGATATCGGCATGCTTGCTCTCGCCGGGACCGTTGACGATGCAGCCCATCACCGCCACCGACATGGTCTCCACGCCCTCGCGCTCCTTCGACCAGCGGGGCATCCGTGCCCGGATGTAGTCCTGGATATCCCCGGCCAGCTGCTGGAAGACGGTGCTCGTCGTCCGCCCGCAGCCGGGACACGCGGTGACCAGCGGCATGAACGTGCGCAGTCCCATCACCTGCAGGATCTGCTGGGCGACGGTCACCTCCAGCGTCCGGTCGCCGCCCGGCTCCGGCGTCAGCGAGACGCGGATGGTATCGCCGATGCCCTCCTGCAGCAGGACCGCGAGCCCGGCGGTGGACGCGACGATGCCCTTCGAGCCCATGCCGGCTTCCGTCAACCCCAGGTGCAGCGCATAGGGGCAGCGCGCGGCGAGCGCGCGGTAGACGGCGATCAGGCTCTGCACCTCGCTGACCTTGCACGACAGGATGATCCGGTCGGCCCCCAGCCCCAGGTCCTCGGCGCGCCGGGCACTTTCGGTGGCGGAGACGACGAGCGCTTCCTGCATCACTTCGGTGGCGGTCTTCGGCGCCGCCGACGCGACGTTCTCGTCCATCATCCGGGCCAGCAGCTCCTGGTCCAGGCTGCCCCAGTTGACGCCGATGCGCACCGGCCGGTCGTACCGGAGCGCGACCTCGATCATCGTCGAGAACTGCCGGTCCCGCTTCTCGCGAAATCCCACGTTGCCGGGATTGATCCGGTACTTGGCCAGCGCCTCGGCACACGCCGGGTTCTCGGTCAGCAGCTTGTGGCCGATGTAGTGGAAGTCGCCGACCAACGGCACATCGATCCCCCGCGCATCCAGCGCCTCGCGGATGTGGGGGACCGCCCGGGCGGACTCGTCCCGATCGACGGTGATCCGCACCAGCTCCGAGCCGGCTTCCGCGAGCGCGGCGACCTGCCGGACGGTGGACTCGATGTCGGCGGTATCCGTGTTCGTCATCGACTGGACGACGACCGGAGCCCCTCCGCCGACGATCACCTTGCCGATGCGCACCGGAATGCTGTTGCGACGCGTCGCAGGACCCATGCTCGCCAACCTCTGTGTTCGCCCTCGCCCTCGTCCATTGCTTTGGCCCCTCGTCCCTGCCGGCGTGCGACCGGCATGACGGGCGGCCCGCTTCCGCACCTCGGGCGCGGCGGAGAGACTGTTGTGCACATCGCGGCTGCGGGGGTCAACCCGCACGATGCCGGAGACCTGCCGGGGAGGGGGCGCGGCACGCCCGCCGGCTACTGGGCGGCCGCGGTTTCCAGCCCCTTGCGCAGGACCTCCGGGTCCAGCGGGATGCCGCGGCGGACGGCGCCATCGCGGCCCAGCGGCGGTGCCGCCTCACCATCGACGAGGACGACGAGGCCGCCGGCGTTGCCGGTGACCAGCGTCAGCCCCGGACGGTCGGGGACGGTGAACACGTCGCCGCTGCGCAGCAGCCGGGCGACCAGGGTCGAACGGCTGTCCGGATCGCGCACCTCCACCCAGCTGTCCGCCTTCGCCCGCAGCACGATGCGCGCACCCCCGCCCGATCCGATGCCGCCGTCGGGCGGTTCCGCGGCCAGCGCCCTGCCACTTCCCGGCGTACTGGCGGCGGGCACGGCAGCAGCGGGCACCGCCGCCTGGGCCGGGGTGTCGACCGAAGGGGAGGGGGACCCTGCAGCCGGTTGCGCCGGCGAGGTCTCCCGCGCGACGGGTTCCCGGGCCGTCGTTTCCCGGGCCGTCGTTTCCCGGGCCATGGTTTCCCGGGCCATGGTTTCCCGGGCCATGGTTTCCCGGGCAGGTGTTCCCGATACCGCGGGGAGCGCCCCGGGGGCTGTGGCTTGCTGGGCGGCGGGCGAGGCGGTCTGGCCCAGGTCCGCCGGTGCCGGCCTGACCGGCGTTGGCGTTGCCAGGGTCGCCTTGCCGGGGGCATCCGCGCCGGATGGGGGCACGGCCGGTGTCGCGGCGCCGGCGGCGGTAGCCGAGGTCGGAACTGGAGCCGGCGTGGCAATCGGGGCGGACGCCGGAGCCCGGGTCAGGGCGGCGGCCGGTGACCGGGACCCGGTCTGACCGGCGGTCGCTCCGTCCTGGCGGGCAGCTTCGACGGGCGGCGAAGCGGCCGGAGGCAGCGGCTGCGCGGGCGGCTGTGGGGGGATCGAAAGGGCGGTGGCCGACGGCGCGATCGGCTGCGGAGCATCGCCGCCGCCGACCAGCCGCTCCAACCGTTCGGGCAGAGGTGCGATGAGTTCCGCCATGTCGACGTCGCGCGACGTCATGACGTACCAGCCCGAGTACGCCATGATGGCGATGATCGCGCCCAGCAGCAGGACGCCGCCCTTCGGCGTCTCGCCCTCCGTCTGCGGCAGGGGAAAGTGCAGCGGCGAGGCGGTGGAGCGGTCGGCGATCTCGGCCTTGTAGCGTTTCGACAGCGTCTCGCCGTCCAGGCCCAGATAGTCGGCATAGGCGCGGACGAACCCTTGCGCGTAGACCGGAGCGGGCAGCAGGTCGTGCCGACCGTTTTCGATCGCATCGAGAAACGTCTGGCGGATGTGTACGCCCTGCGCCACGTCCGCCAGATCGAGACGCGCGCGCAAACGACAGGAGCGCAGCAGCCCGCCTACCTGCGTGACTGGTTGCGGCTCTGCATGGCCTTCCATCATCCTGCCCTCGTCACGGAACGCCGGCTTTGCCCGCCGTTGGCTTTCCCGTGTCAGCCTCATCGCACCCGCCGCCGGTTCAAGCTGCCAGCGGCCCACCTTGTTGACCGGGGCTCCGCGGCGCGGCGATTCCGGATCCTTGGTACGATTATATTCTTGCCACTGAAAAAGGGAAATTCAACCAGTCATCCGCATTCGGAGACGTCAAACCAGAATCCCGTGATCTTGTGCATACGCTTTCAGCTTTTCGCGGAGACTGGCCTGCCGACCGCTGCAAATCTGGCGCAAGTAGACGACCAGGGAATCCACATCGAGACTGCGAATCATCATCTTCACCGGGCCCACCGCCTGCGGGGACACGGACAGCCGGCGAAAGCCGATGCCGACCAGCGCCATCGCGTCGAGCGGCCGTGCCGCCATCTCGCCGCACAAACTCAATGGAACATTCGCGGCTCGGCAGTGCTCGATCACTCCGCCCAATACATTCAGCATCACCGGCGACAAGACATCATACCGTTCGGACATACGATAGTTGCCTCTGTCACTGGCAAACAGGAACTGAAACAGGTCGTTTGTGCCGATGGACAGAAAATCCACTTCGCGCAGCAAGTCTTCCAATTGAAAGAGAAGCGCGGGTACTTCCAGCATTGCGCCGACCTTGATTTGCCGCGGCAGCACGCCGCCGGCATCCGCCTGGCGTTGCACCTCGCGGTCGAGAAGGGCGCGGCCGAAGCGAAACTCCTCCACCTCGGCGATCATCGGAAACATGATGAACAGGTTCTCGCCGGCCCCGGCCCGCAGCAGGGCGCGGAGTTGCTGTCGGAGCAGCGCCGGACGGTCGTAGGAAACGCGAATCGCCCGCCAGCCCATGGCCGGATTCTCGTCCTCGCCGTGGTCCCAGTACGGCATCACCTTGTCGCCGCCGATATCGAGCGTGCGGAACACCACAGGCTTGCCGGACGCGTAGTCCAGCACCTTGCGGTAGAGCTGCCGCTGGCTCTCCACGTTCGGCAGTTCGGAGCGGACCATGAACGGGACTTCGGTGCGGTAGAGGCCGACGCCGTCGGCGCCGCTGTCCGCCAGCTGTTGAAGGTCGACCAGCAGGCCGGCATTGATGCTGAGGCCGACCTCGACGCCGTCCCGCGTTACCGACGGCAGCTGCTTCAGGGTCGCGTACTGTGCCTTGCGCAGGTTGCGTGCCGAGATGCTGCGCCGGAAGAGCGCACGGACGTCCTCCCCCGGCCGCACCAGCACCTGGGCGTGGTCGGCGTCGACGATCAGCGGGTCACCGCTCTCGATCCGCACCAGCGCGTCGCGCACCTGGCCCACGATGGGGATGTCGAGGGCACGGGCGACGATCGCCACATGCGCATTGGGCGACCCCTCCTCGAGAACCACCGCCCGCAGCGAATCGCCGTGATAATCGAGAAGCTGCGCCGGGCCCAGGTTGCGGGCGACCAACACGAAGTCCTCCTCGGGAGGCGGCTCGGGCATGGCATCTTCACTCTGCAGCAGGTGCTGCAGCAGCCGGCTCGCCAGGTCCTCCAGGTCGTGCACCCGCTCGCGCAGATAGGAGTCGGATACCTGGCGCATGCGCCCGTGGATGTCGTCGGTCACCTTCTGCACCGCCGCCTCGGCAGTGAGCCCGGTGTTGATGGCGTCGCCGATCCGGCGCAGCCAGCCCACGTCCTCGGCGATCAGCCGATAGGTTTCGAGCACATCCCGGTGCTCGCCGGAGCCGGCGATGGCGCTGGCGCGCAGCATGTTGTCGAGCGCGCCGTGCATCTCCGCCACCGCCTTGCGCAGCCGTTCGTGCTCGACGCGGGTGTCCTCGGCCACCAGCCGGCGGATGGTGAACTGGTGCTTGTGCAGGAGCGCGGTGCCGATACCGAGCCCGGCGTTGAGGCGGGCGCCTTCCAGGCGGACCGGCGAAAGGGCCAGTCCCTCCAGCGGTGTCATCTCGTCGCGGCCGACCAGGTCGCCGGTCGCCACCAGCTCCGCCAGCACCATGGCGACCGTCTGCAGGGCCTCGATTTCCTCGTCGGTATACTGCCGGCGGTTGACGTTCTGCACCGCCAGAACGCCCACCACCCGGCCGCCGCGCAGGATCGGCACGCCCATCAGGGACTGGAAGATTTCCTCGCCGGTCTCCGGCTTGAAGACGAAGCTGGGATGGGACTGGGCATCGGGCAGCGCCAGCGGCCGACCCTTGGCGGCGATTTCGCCGATCAGGCCCTCGCCCACGCGCAGCTTGGTCCGACGCACCGCCGTCGCCCGCAGACCCTGCGTCGCGAACAGCTCGAGCACGTCGCCGGCGCGCCGGACGTAGATCGAGCACACCTCGGTCGCCATGTCCTTGGCGATGATCGACACAATGCGGGCGAGCCGGGTCTGCGCACTGCCGTTGCCCGCCATCACGTCGCGGATGCGGGACAGCAGGCGACGGAGAACGAGCACCGTCTGCCCGTACTGCATCGCTCAGACAGCCTCGCGCAGATTCTGGCTTGCGATCGCCTCGGTGGCCTGTGCCACCAATTCCTCGATGATCAACTGCGTCGGTTGCTCCTGCGTCACCATGCCGACGCTCTGCCCGGCCATCAGCGAGCCGCTGTCCACGTCGCCGTCCAGCACGGCGCGCCGCAGGGCGCCGGCCCAGAACAGCTCGATTTCGAGCTGTGCCTGGTCCTGGGTCAGCTCGCCACCGCGGAAGCGGGCGGCGACGCGGCGCTGCGTCTCGGCGAACCGCTCGGTACCGCGGTTGGCGAGCGCGCGCACCGGAATCACCGGCAGATCGGGGTCGATCTGCACCGAGACGACGGCGTCGCGCGCACTGGCGCGGATGAAGGCGCGCTTGAAATCGGGATGCGCGATCGATTCGCTGGCGCAGACGAAGCGGGTGCCGAGCTGGCAGCCGGATGCTCCCATGCGCAGGTAGGAGACGATCGCCTCGCCGCGACCGATGCCGCCCGCGACGAATACCGGCACGTCGCGGATCTGCGGCAGGATTTCCTGCGCCAACACGCTGGTGGAGACCGGGCCGATGTGGCCGCCGGCCTCCGCCCCCTCGATGACCAGCGCATCGACGCCGTTGCGGATCAGCCGCTTCGCCAGCCCGAGGGCCGGCGCGAAGCAGATCACCTTTGCGCCACCTTCCTTCAGCCGGCGGATCGCCGGCGTCGGCGGCACGCCACCCGCCAGCACCACGTGCGAGATCCGCTCGTCGAGGCAGAGCTCGATGAGGGCGTCGAGCTTCGGATGCATGGTGATCAGGTTGACGCCGAAGGGAGCGGCCGTCAGCGCCTTGGCGCCGCGGATCTCCGCCTGCAGCTGCTCGGGCGAGAGCGAGCCGCAGGCCAGCACCCCGAACCCGCCGGCTTCCGAGATGGCGGCGACCAGGTGCTGCTCCGACACCCACGACATGGCGCCGCCCATGATCGCGTAGCGGCAGCCGAGAAACTGGCGGCCCCGCCGCCACAGCCGGTCGAGGATGGCTTCGGTTGCAGCCTCGTTGCCCATCGCGCTAGGCGGCGTCCAGGCCGTAGGCGGTGTGCAGGGCCCGCACCGCCAGCTCCGTGTACGCTTCCTCGATCAGCACGCTGACCTTGATCTCCGAGGTGGAGATGACCTGGATGTTGATCCCCTTCTCGGCCAGCGTCCGGAACATCCGCGACGCGATGCCGGCATGGCTGCGCATGCCGACGCCGATCACCGATACTTTGACCACGTTCGGATCAGACTTGAGCTCGGCATAGCCGATCCGTTCACCCAGCTCGCGAATCACCGCGACCGTCCGCTCCACGTCCGCCTTGCCGACGGTGAAGGTGAGATCGGTGGTATCGCCGGTGGGCGAAATGTTCTGGACGATCATGTCGACGTTGATGTTGGCCTCGGCCAGCGGGCCGAAGATGCCGGCCGCCACGCCCGGCCGGTCGGCAACGCGCAGCAGCGTAATCTTCGCTTCGTCGCGGCTGTAGGTGATGCCGCTGACCAGCTCGTGCTCCAAGACCTCCTCCTCGCCCACCACGAACGTGCCGGGTACGTCCTCAAAGCTGGAAAGCACCTGCATCCTGACGCCGTACTTCATCGCCAGTTCAACGGCGCGAGTCTGCAAGACTTTCGCGCCGACCGAGGCCATTTCCAACATTTCCTCGAATGTGATTGTAGCGAGCTTGCGCGCCTTGGCAACGATACGCGGATCGGTCGTGTAGACACCGTCCACATCGGTGTAAATGTCGCAGCGATCCGCCTGCAGCGCGGCTGCCAGGGCGACGGCCGTCGTGTCCGAGCCGCCGCGCCCCAGCGTCGTTACCCGATTGGCGTCGGTCACTCCCTGGAAGCCCGCGATGACCGGCACGTCGCCCCGGGCCAGCTGCTCGCCCAGCAGGGCGGTTTCCACGCCGCTGATTCGCGCCTTGGCATGCGCGTCGTCGGTCTGGAAGCGGATCTGCCAGCCGAGCCAGGAGCGGGCGGGCACGCCGAGCTCCTGCAGCGCCATCGCGGTCAGCCCGGCCGTCACCTGCTCGCCGCTCGCCACCACCACGTCGTATTCGCGGGCGTCGTGCAGCGGGCTGATCTCGTTGGCATGGCGGACCAGCTGGTTGGTCACGCCCGCCATCGCCGAGACCACCACCACGACCTGGTCGCCCTCGTCCACCGAGCGCTTGACCAGCCGGGCCACCGCCTTGATTCGCTCGACGTCGGCGACCGATGTGCCGCCGAACTTCTTCACCAGTAGGGCCATCGCTCCCCTGTCTCCGCCCCTGATCCACCCGTTTCCGATCGAGTCCGGCCGCCGCCGTTTCACCGCCGCCACACTGCCGCCCCCGCACTGCCGGCGGAGGTGCGCGCAAGGGGACGGCCCGCCAGCCGGGTGCCGGCGGTCGAGGCAACCCTATCCCCTTGCGGGACACCGGCCGGGCCTTAGATACTGATGGGTCAATCTCTGCGCAAGCCTGCCTGGGCAGAGAGCCCCCGATCCGGGACAGCGGAGCCGATGCGCGCCACCTTCAGCCGATCCGAACCTTCGTCCCGCTCCGGCGGCCTGCCGCCCCGAGGCACCGCCGCCCAGGACGAGATCGCCCGCTTCGATGCCATCGCCGACGACTGGTGGGATCCGGATGGTGACTTCCGGCCGCTGCACCGCCTCAATCCGCTGCGGGTCGGCTACGTCCGTGACGCGGTCGTCCGCCACTTCGGACGCGATCCCGCTGCCGAACGGCCGCTGCAGGGACTGACGCTGATCGACATCGGCTGCGGCGGCGGGCTGGTGGCGGAGCCGCTGGCGAGGCTCGGCGCCCGCGTCACCGGCATCGACGCTTCGGAGGAAGCGATTCGGGTCGCAAGCAGGCACGCCCAGCGTGAGGGACTCGAGATCACCTACCGCTGTGCGCCACCGGAAACGCTGGTTGCGGACGCAGAGCGCTTCGACGTCGTTGTCGCCCTGGAAGTGATCGAGCACGTGGCGGACCTGGACCAGTTCTTCGCCGCCGCCGCGGCATTGCTGAAGCCGGGCGGGGCGGTGGCGCTGTCGACGCTGAACCGGACGCTGAAGTCGCTGGCGCTGGCGAAGATCGGCGCCGAGTACGTGATGCGCTGGCTGCCGGTGGGCACGCACGACTGGCGGAAGTTCGTCAAGCCCGCGGAGGTGGCCGCCGCACTTCGCCGCAACGGCCTGACGCTCACCGACCTGACTGGCCTGACCTACGATCCGCTGCGCGGCACCTGGTCCCTGACCCCCGACCTGGACGTGAACTACCTGGGCTTCGCCGTCTAGAGCAATATCCGATCAAGCGGAATCGCTCGATCGGATTGACTTGCTCTAAAAATCAAACAGTTGGAGCCAAGACGTGGGCCCGCAACGGCCAGTGGCGGTCGACTACAGCAGCGTTCCCTGATCGGGATCGGTCCGCCGTTTGCGCGGGCCGGACCGCACACGCGACGGGGCGCCGGGCTTTGGGGAACCCGGCGACGGAGCTTCGACCGAGGCGCCTGGCGAGACGGCGGCGGGGGTCACAGCGGGCCGCGTTCCGGAAGGCACGGGTCCGGAGGGCGGGCCGGCGCCGTCGATCGTGGCGCCCACCAGCCCGTCGGCAAAGCGCAGCGAGACGTCCTGGCCGGAACGGAGCTGTGCCGCGGCCGTCACCACGTGCCCGTCTTCGTCCTGCACCAGGGCGAAGCCCCGCTGCAGCACCCGGTGATGCGAGCAGCTCTCCAGCAGGGCGCCCGCGTGCCGCAGCCGGTCCCGGCGCCGGGCCAGCAGGGTGCGCAGGGCGCCGTCCAGCGCCCGGGCCTCGGCCACGAGCCGCGCCCGCTCGTGCCCCAGCCGCGGCCGGGGATCGACGAGCCGTCCCGCTGCTCCCAGCAGCCGTTGGCGGCGGCGATCCAGGCCGGAGCCGAGGCCGCCGCGCAGCCGCTCGCCCCAGTCGTCCAACCGCTGCCTGGCGGTCGCCAGCAAGGACTGGGGACGCGGCAGGCCCCGGGTGCCGGCCAGCAGCCGGGAGCGGCGCTCCTGCAGCGAGCGGTTGACCGACCCCACCAGCCGGTTGCGCAGGTCGAGCACCTGCGCCGACAGCTCGATGCGCACCGGCACCGCCATCTCGGCCGCCGCCGAGGGCGTGGGCGCGCGCCGGTCGGCTGCGTGGTCGATCAGCGTCGTGTCCGTCTCGTGGCCCACCGCCGAAATCACCGGGATCTCGCTCGCCGCCACCGCGCGGACGACCACCTCCTCGTTGAACGCCCACAGGTCCTCCAGGCTGCCGCCACCGCGGGCCACGATCAGCACGTCCGGGCGGGGCACCGCCGCCCGCGGTTTCAGCCGATTGAAGCCGGCGATTGCCGCCGCCACCTGCGCCGCCGCGTCGGGCCCCTGCACGAGGACCGGCCACAGCAGCACCCGGCGCGGGAATCGGTCGGCCAGCCGGTGCAGGATGTCGCGGATGACCGCACCGGTGGGCGAGGTGACGACGCCCACCACGTGGGGCAGGAACGGGATCGGCCGCTTGCGCGCCGCATCGAACAGCCCTTCCGCCGCCAGCATCCGGCGGCGCTCCTCCAGCAGCTTCAGCAGCGCTCCCTCGCCCGCCAGTTCGAGCGAGTCCACGACGAGCTGGTAGCGGGAGCGGTCGGGGTAGGTGGTCAGCCGGCCGGTGGCGACCACGTCCAGGCCGTCGGCCGGGTCGATCCCCAGACGCAGCGCCGCCATCCGCCAGCAGACGGCATCCAGGCACGCCTCGCTGTCCTTCAGCGAGAAGTAGAGGTGGCCCGAGCCGGCGCGCTTGAAGCCGGTGATCTCGCCGCGCACCCGCACCGTCTCGAATCCCTGCTCGATCATCCGTTTTACCGCGAGCGAAAGCTCGCCCACGGTCATCACCGGCAGGTTGTCGGCGCGTGCGTCGGTGCTAGAGTGGCGTTGCATTCGCGAAGTATGGACGATGACAGCGCCCACGGCAAAAGGCGCGAGGGATCGAGAAGGGGAGCGGAGATGAAGGTGCTGGTGGTCGGCTCGGGAGGCCGGGAGCATGCCCTGTGCTGGGCGCTGCGAAAGTCGCCCCTGTGCAGCCATCTGATGTGCGCGCCGGGCAACGCCGGGATCGCCGAGCTCGCCGAATGCGTGCCGGTGGCGGCCGAGAACGTCGCCGCCGTCGCGTCCTTTGCCGCCAGCCACAACGTGGACTTCGTCGTCGTCGGCCCGGAGGCGCCGCTGGTGGGCGGCCTGGTCGACCGGCTGACGGAGATCGGCATTCCCGCCTTCGGGCCTACGGCGAAGGCGGCTGCGATCGAAGGCTCGAAGGCGTTCATGAAGGACCTGTGCGAGCGCTGCGGCGTGCCGACCGCCGCCTACGCCCGCTTCGACGAGGTGGACGAGGCGAAGGAGTATATCCACCGTCACGGCGCGCCGCTGGTGGTCAAGGCCGACGGGCTCGCCGCCGGCAAGGGTGTCATCGTCTGCCACAACGAAAACGAGGCGCACGCGGCCATCGACCACATCATGATCGAGAGCGCCTTCGGCGAGGCCGGCTCCCAGGTGGTGATCGAGGATTTCCTCACCGGCGAGGAGGTGAGCTTCTTTGCCCTGGTCAACGGCGAGCGCGCCATCCCGCTCGCATCCGCCCAGGACCACAAGCCGGCGTTCGACGGCGACGAGGGCCCCAACACCGGCGGCATGGGCGCCTATTCGCCCTCGCCGCTGGTGGACGAGGCGGTGGCGGGCCGGATCATGGACCGGGTGATCAACCCGATCATCCGCGGGCTCGCCGCCGAGGGGCGTCCTTACACCGGCCTGCTGTACGCCGGGCTGATGTTCACCGCCGGGAGCTTCAAGGTGCTCGAGTTCAATGCCCGGTTCGGCGACCCCGAGTGCCAGCCGCTGCTGATGCGCCTGGACAGCGACCTGCTCGAGGCCCTGGTCGCCTGCGTCGAGGGCCGCATGGACGACATCCGGCTGCGCTGGAACCCCGAGCCGGCCCTCGTGGTGGTGATGGCGACGCACGGCTATCCCGGACACTACGGCCGCGGCTCGGTGATCCGGGGGCTCGATGCCGCCGGTGCCGTGGACGGCGTCACCCTGTTCCACGCCGGCACAAAGCAGGTGAACGGGATGATCGTCGCCGACGGCGGCCGGGTGCTGGGGATCGGCGCGCGGGCTGCCAGCATCCGCGAGGCGCAGGCGCTGGCCTACCGGGCGATCGACCGGGTGGACTGGCCGGAGGGTTTCTGCCGCCGGGACATCGGCTGGCGGGCGGTGGGCCGCCTGTAGCGCCGGACACCCGCAGCGCGGGCAGCCGGCCGAGGGAGGCGGCTCACGGCGGGGGCAAGCCTTCGAAGTGGGCGACGAAGTCGGTGAGCCGCTCGCCCTGGATCAGCACGTGCTCCTTCAGCCGCTGCTCGGCGAGCGCGCCGTCGCCGGCCAGGATCGCCTCGACGATCCGCCCGTGCTCCTCGAGCGATGCCCCGATGCGGCCGGCGAGGCGCAGCTGCAGCCGCCGATAGGGTTTGAGCCGCCGATGCAGCTGTTTCGACTGCTCGCTCAGGAACCCGTTGTGGCTCGCGTCGTAGATCACCGCGTGGAAGCGCTCGTTCTCGTAGTAATAAGTATCCGCGTCCCCGGAACCCGCCTCCCGCGTGCAGGCGGCGTGCGCGTCCAGCAGCGCCCGGCGCTCGTCCGGAGTGATGCGCCGGGCGGCGAGCCGGCCGCACATCCCTTCCAGCGCCGCCATCATCTCGAACCGTTCGACGATGTCGCGCAGGCCCAGCAGGGCGACGAAGGAGCCGCGGTGCAGATGCGTCGTAACCAGCCCTGCCGAGGCCAACTGTGCCAGCGCCTCCCGGATCGGCGTGCGCGAGACGTTGAACCGCACTGCCAAGCTCTGCTCGTCGAGCCGCTCCCCCGGACGCAGTGCACCGGTGACGATCTCCTGCTCCAGCTGATCGCGCAAGGTGTCGGCAAGTCGCATGCTCACGTCGTCCCCGGCCGGGTGGACAGCCCCGTCGGCTGCTTGCTCCCCCTCGCCCGACGGAGTCCGGCGCAGTCGGGGAACAAGCCGAGAGGACTTTCTACCCCAGGGAGAACCTGCCCCGTATAATTAATACCCTCTCGCAACGCGGAGGTAAAGTTCTGTATACATTAAGATTGACTTTGCATGCATCGCGCCGCTAACATCGAACGATCAAAAGAAACCAATAATCGTTCAACCGGGAGGAATTCAATGCCTCGCAGCCGATGCCTGCTGCTCGCCGCCTGCTGCCTCATGGGCTGGGCGTTCACCGCCGAAGCCGCCACCGTGCTCAAGGCTTCGCACCAGTTTCCCGCCGGAACCGGCGATTTCCGCGACGAGATGATCCAGATCATCGCCCGCGACGTTGCCGCCGCCAACGTCGACGTGGAGATCAAGGTCTATCCCGGCGCCTCGCTGGTGAAGCCGCGCGAGCAATGGAGCGCGCTCTCCAAGGGGCAGATCGACATCGCGCTCTTCCCGCTGGATTACGCAGCTGGCAAACACCCCGAGTTCAGTGCCACTCTGATGCCGGCGCTGGTGAAGAACCATGCGCACGCGCAGCGGCTGTCCGCCTCGCCGTTCATGGCCGAGATCAAACGGATCATCGGCGAGGACGGCATCTTCGTGCTGTCCGATGGCTGGCTCGCCGGCGGCTTCGCCTCGAAGAAGACCTGCATCCTGACGCCGCCCGATGTGAAGGGGCAGGTGATGCGTGCCGCAGGCCCGATGTTCGAGCGGATGCTGGCCGGTGCCGGCGCCTCGCTCGCGTCGATGCCGAGTTCGGAAATCTACACGGCGATGCAGACCGGCGTGCTGGATGCGGCAAACACCTCTTCGGAGAGCTTCGTCTCCTATCGCCTGTACGAACAGGTGACGTGCCTCACCGCTCCCGGCGAGCACGCCATCTGGTTCATGTACGAACCCGTCCTGATGTCGAAGAAGTCGTTCGACCAGCTCGATGCGAAGCAGCAGCAGGCGGTGCTGGCCGCCGGCAGGAAGGCGGAAGCGTTCGGCTACGAGAAGGCGGCGGGCGCCGACCAGGAGATGGTCGACGTCTATGCGAAGAACGGCGTCAAGGTGGTGACGATGTCGGCCGAGCAGGCGGAAGCCTGGAAGAAACTCGCCACCGAAACCTCGTACAAGGCGTTCGCCGAGGAGGTGAAGAACGGCAAGGCGCTGCTCGACATGGCGCTCGCCGTCCAGTAGCGCCGGGCGCGCCGCAATGGATGCCTACGTGCGCACCGTGGCCGCGCTCTGCCGCGCCTGCGGTGTGGCCGCGGTCCTCCTGATCGCGGCCTCGGTGGTCATCGTCTGCCAGATGGTGGTCTGGCGCTATGGCTTCGGCCGGCCGACCGTCTGGCAGACCGAGGTGGTGATCTACGCGCTGGTGGCGACGACGCTGATCGGCAGTCCCTACGTCCTGTGGCGGCGCGGGCACGTCAATATGGACATCGTCGTGTTGTACGCCGGTCCGCGGCTGCGCCGCCGCATGGCGATTGCGGCCGCGGTGATCTCGCTCGCCTTCTGCGCCCTGCTCACCGTCTACGGGGCGCACTTCTGGTTCGAGGCATGGTCGAAGGGCTGGCGGTCGGACACCCTGACCCGCATCCCGTTGTGGATCCCCTATCTGGCATTGCCGCTCGGCATGGGGATCATGAGCCTGCAGCTGGTGGCGGAACTGCTGGGCCTGCTGACCGGCCGGGCGCTGCCGTTCGGCCTGCCGCCGAGGGTGGGGCCGGCAGCGGTGCTGGGCCACGACGGGGAGCAGGGGCGGTGAGCACGCTGTTCATCGGCTTCGTCGTTCTCGCCCTGCTGACCGCGGTTCTCGTGGTCGGCATGCCCGTCGCGTTCGGGCTCGGCATCGTCGCCGTCGTCTGCCTCGCCCTGTTCGAGGGCTGGGGGAGCATCGCCTTCCTGCCGGAAACCCTGTTCAGCGGGCTGGACGACTTCACCCTGGTCTCGATCCCGATGTTCGTGCTGATGGGTGCCGCCGTTTCCTCATCGCGCGCCGGCAGCGACCTCTACCTGGCGCTGGACCGCTGGCTCTACCGGGTGCCGGGCGGGCTCGTCATCTCCAACCTGGGAGCGTGCGCGCTGTTCGCAGCGCTCACCGGCTCCTCGCCCGCCACGTGTGCGGCGATCGGCAAGATGGGCATCCCGGAGATGCGCCGGCGCGGCTATCCGGACGAGATCGCGACCGGTTCGATCGCCGCCGGCGGCACGCTCGGCATCCTGATCCCGCCGAGCTTGACCTTCATCCTCTACGGCATCGCCACCGAGACCTCGATCGGCCGGCTGTTCCTCGCGGGCGTCGTTCCCGGCATCCTGCTGACGCTGCTGTTCATGGCCTGGACGTGGTTCGCCGTCCGGCGAAGCGGCCACCGGGCGTATGCCGCCGACTTCCGCTTCAGCTGGCGCGAGAAGCTCGAAGCGCTGCCGAAGGTGCTGCCGTTCCTCGCCATCATCGTGCTGGTGATGTGGGCGCTCTACGGCGGGGTGGCGACACCCTCGGAAGCCGCCGGCATGGGCGCCCTGTTCTGCGTCGTGCTCGCCGTCGTCCTCTACCGGATGTGGAACGTTCGCGACCTGTGGCGGATGTTGAACGACACCCTGCGCGAATCGGTGATGATCCTGCTGATCATCGGCACGGCCATCCTGTTCGGCTACATGCTCACGTCGCTCTACCTGACGCAGAGCCTGGCGGAATGGGTGGCGTCGCTCGACGTCAACCGCTGGGTGCTGATGTTCGCCATCAACATCCTGCTGCTGATCGCCGGCTGCTTCCTGCCGCCGGCCGCCATCATCCTGATGACCGCACCGATCCTGCTGCCGATCATCACCGCCGCCGGCTTCGATCCGGTGTGGTTCGGGGTGATCCTGACCATCAACATGGAGGTGGGGCTGATCACGCCGCCGGTGGGCCTGAACCTGTACGTGATCAGCGCCATCGCTCCGGACATCCCGCTGGGCAAAGTGTTGCGGGGCGCAGTGCCGTATGTCCTGTGCATGATGCTGGCGATCGTCATCCTGTGCTTCGTACCCGGGATCGCCACGTGGCTGCCGGATGCGTTGATGGGGCCGGCGCAGTAGCATCGGCGCCGATTGCCTGTTGTCGAGGTGTGCCCGATGTCGGAAAGCCTGTTCGCCGTGGTCCGTGCTGAGGTTGCCCGGGATCCGAGCCGTGTCTTCATCGAGCGGCCGGATGGAAGCTCAATCCGCTACGCCGACCTGCTCGTGCTTACCGGCCGGTTCGCCGGGACGCTCGCGGATCTGGGCGTCCGCCCGGGCGACCGGGTGGCCGTGCAGGTGGACAAGAGCGCCGAGGCACTCGTCCTCTACCTGGCCACACTGCGCGCCGGCGCCGTCTTCCTGCCGCTGAACCCGGCGTATACGGCGGCTGAGGTCCGCTTCTTCCTCGGCGATGCCGAGCCCGCGCTGTTCGTCTGCCGGCCGGAGCTGCATTCGGCGATGGCGGCGCTCGCGAAGGCGGTCGGCGTGCCGCGGGTCGAGAGCCTCGGCGCCAGCGGCAACGGCACGCTGATGCAGCGGCTGCGGGCGGACGGGGAGTTCGACGACGCGGACCGGGCGGCCGGGGACCTGGCGGCGATCCTCTATACGTCGGGCACCACCGGCCGCTCCAAGGGTGCGATGCTGACCCACCGCAACCTCGCTTCGAACGCCCGGGCGCTGGCCGACACGTGGCGCTTCACTGCCGACGACCGGCTGCTGCACGCGCTGCCGATCTTCCACACCCACGGCCTGTTCGTCGCCACCAATGTCACGCTGGTTACGGGTGCTGCGATGCTGCTGCTGCCCCGCTTCGACCTGGACGAGATCATCCACCTGCTGCCGAAGGCGACGTCGATGATGGGCGTGCCGACGTTCTACACCCGGCTGCTGGGGCGGCCGGACTTCGACCGGGATCTGGTCCGCCATATCCGGCTGTTCGTCTCCGGCTCGGCGCCGCTGTCGGCGGAGACGCACCGGGAATTCTTCGAGCGCACCGGGCATTCCATCCTGGAGCGCTACGGGATGACCGAGACCGGGATGAACACGTCCAACCCCTACGACGGTGAGCGCGTCCCGGGCTCGGTGGGGCTGCCCCTACCCGGCGTGGAGATCCGCATCGCCGAACCGAAGACCGGCCGACCGCTGCCACAGGGAGAGATCGGCGTGATCGAGATCCGGGGGCCGAACGTCTTCCAGGGCTACTGGCGCATGCCGGAGAAGACGGCGGAGGACTTCCGCCCCGACGGCTTCTTCATCTCCGGCGATCTTGGGTTTATCGATCCGCGCGGTTACGTACACATCGTCGGCCGCGACAAGGACCTGATCATCTCCGGCGGCTTCAACGTCTATCCGAAGGAGGTGGAGGCGGCGATCCAGGCGCTGCCGGGAGTGGCGGACGCGGCCGTCATCGGCGTCCCGCACCCGGATTTCGGCGAGGGGGTGCTCGCCGTCGTCGTGCCCCGGCCGGGCGACGCGCTGGACGAGGCGGCGATGCGGGCGGAACTCTCGACACAGCTTGCCGGCTACAAGCTGCCGCGGCGCATCGTCTTCGCCGACGCGCTGCCGCTCAACGCCATGGGCAAGGTGCAGAAGACCGAGCTGCGCCAGCAGCACAAGGCGATGTTTGCGGGCGGGTGACCCCGGACCTCGACCCCCGCCGTCACTGCGAGGCGCAGGCGGAGCAGTCCATAGCCGGGCAGCTGCTCCCCGGCCGCCCCGGGCTACAGAGCTCGCCGGAAGTTGTTCCAGATGATCTTCGCCTGCGCGGTGAGCCCCTGCAGCCGGGCGGCGGTCTCCGCTTCCAGGCGCGCCTGGCCGCCCGGGCCCAGCGTCCGTTCCAACGCCGCCCCATAAATCGGGATGCGGCCCCACTCGGGCACCGTGTCGGGCGTCACCTCCACGTGGAACTGGATGCCCCAGGCCCGGCGGCCGACGCGCATCGCCTGGATCGGGCACGCCCCGTTGCCGGCCAGCACGACCGCGTCCGCCGGTAGCGCTGAAACCTCGCAGCCGTGCCAGTGCAGCGCCTCGAACGGCGAGGCGAGCCCGGCCAATAGCGGATCATCCGCCGCCGCCGCCGTGAGCGTGACCGGGGCGAGCCCCACCTCGGGTGCGGCCATCCGCTGCACCCGGCCACCCAGCGCGTCCGCCAGCAACTGGTGGCCGAGGCAGACGCCGAGGAACGGGCGCCCAAGCTCGCCGACCCAGCGGGCGATCGCGCGTTTTTCGGCGACCAGCCAGGGATGCTCCCCCTGGTCCCACACGTTCATCGGCCCGCCCATCACCAGCATTGCCGCGTAGCCGTCCAGCGGCGGGATCGGTTCGCCCGCGTCCAGCTCCACCGGGTCCCAGTCGATGCCGTCGGTGGCCATGAAGTCGCGGAAGCTGCCGGGGTGCTCGACGTCGATGTGCTGCAGGACCAGGACACGCACGGCGTTTGGTCTCCTCCGTCCAGGGGCGCCCACGTCCGCCACGACCGGGCGAGGGGGGGACGGGAGCGTGTTAGCACGCGCCGGGCGCTGCTGTCGCGGGGAGCGCCCCGCGGGACGCCCGGTCTCCGGTTCCCCGCATGAGGTACTATTCTAGCGTGTATTGAAGAAAAATGTACGGCGCAAAGTAGAATTTGCGCTTGGCACACGGTTAAGTCGAGTGTATGATATTTTCATACAGCTTAAGAGTGCATTACCGGACTGGATGACGACGATGAACTCTCTGATCCGCCTCTCCCTCGCCGCTGCTGCCCTGGTAACCTCGTCGGTTGCGGCGCACGCGACGCCGATCGAGCCGCGCTCGCTGACCTGGAACATCGTCAGCGACCGGGAGATGAGCCGGATCTGCCAAAATCACGGCCTGCGCGCGAACTGCGAGGGGATGGCGGCCTGGGACAAGGAGTTCCGGCAGTGCGTGATCTGGACCCGCAGCCCGCGCAGCGGCGACGATGTCGCCCGCTGGCAGGTGATCCACCACGAGCTGCAGCACTGCCAGGAAGGCCACTTCCACAACTGAGCGGTCTCACGGCCGACCAGCAACGGCCACGCCGGGAGGCACCCGGACAGCGCTCGCGAAGGTTAAGGAAGCGGCAGAAATCTCAAGAAAGCAGGCGGGCGACTGGCACCGATGGTGACGGCCAGTCCCCTTCTACGAGGTCACGACTCGACCAGCGAACAGCCGCAGAGCGGGCACGTGGCCTGGGCGAGCCGCTGTTGTGCGGCTGCGTCCTGTACGTTCTCGCCGTTCAGCAACGCCCGCAGATCCGCCAGCACCTTCTGGTGGTAGGCCTGGGAGCCGCCGCACGCCGCAGCCTTGGCCGCCTGGTACTCGTGCGTCAGGCTGACCGCCGGCTCTTCGATCGAAAACGCCCGTGCAGACGCCGCTGCCCCCACCAAACCCAGCGGCAGGGCCACGCTCGACAGCAGGAAACGGCGACGGTCCATCATCGGCAGGGTCCAGGTTACGACGTCCTGATTATGTTCCGGATCGGTGGCGGATTCGAGTCGCAAACGCGTGTTCCGCACCTCGACCGGGCGTCTGGCCCGCGCTATGGTCGGCGCCGCGCCGGTTCCGGCGAGCAACTCGACGCGGCATCCGAACCGCGCATCCATCTGGGCAGGGAGAGTCCCGAGCATGTCCGATCCCATCCGCCGGGCGCTGATTTCCGTTTCCGACAAGACCGGGCTGGTGGACCTCGGCCGGGCGCTGGCCGCGCGCGGCGTCGAGATCCTCTCCACCGGCGGCTCGGCGAAGACGCTGGCGGCGGCCGGCATCCCGGTCGTCGAGGTCGCCGACTACACCGGCTTTCCGGAGATCATGGACGGCCGGGTGAAGACGCTGCAGCCGCGCATCCACGGCGGCCTGCTGGCGGTGCGCGGCAATCCGGAGCACGAGCAGGCGATGACGGCGCACGGCATCCGGCCGATCGACCTGCTGGTGGTCAACCTCTACCCGTTCGAGGCGACGGTGGCGAAGGGCGCCGGCTTCGAGGAGTGCATCGAGAACATCGACATCGGCGGCCCGGCGCTGATCCGCGCGGCGTCGAAGAACCACGCCTTCGTCACCGTCGTCGTCGACCCCGCCGACTACGGCGCGATCATCGAGGTGATGACGGCCGGCGACGGCGGCACGACGCCCGAGCAGCGCCGGCGGCTGGCCGCCAAGGCGTACGCCCACACCGGCAGCTATGACGCGAAGATCGCCTCCTGGTTTGCCGGCATCGAGGGCGAGACGTTTCCCGAGACGGTGGTGATCCCGGCGACCCGCCGGCAGATCCTGCGCTACGGCGAGAACCCGCACCAGGCGGCCGCCTTCTACGCGCTCGCCGACAAGCGCCCCGGCGTCGCCACCGCCCGCCAGGTGCAGGGCAAGGAGCTGAGCTACAACAACCTGGCCGACACGGATGCCGCCTTCGAGCTGATCGGCGAGTTCGCGACCCCCGCGGTCGCGATCATCAAGCACGCGAATCCGTGCGGCGTCGCCGTCGGCGGCTCGCTGGCGGAAGCCTGGGCGAAGGCCCTGGCCTGCGATCCGGTCAGCGCGTTTGGCGGCATCGTCGCCGTCAACCGGCCGCTGGACGGGCCTACCGCGGACGAGATGGCGAAGCTGTTCCTGGAGGTGATCATCGCCCCGTCGCTGACCGACGACGCCCGGGACGCGCTCGCCTCGAAGAAGAACCTGCGGGTCCTGGAGGCGGGCGGGTTGCCGGACGCACTCACGCCGGCGATGACCTTCCGCTCGCTCACCGGCGGGCTCTTGATGCAGCAGCGGGACGCAGGCGCGCGGACCGATCTGCGCACGGTGACCCGGCGCGCGCCCAGCAACGCCGAGCAGGCGGACCTGGAGTTCGCGTTCACCGTCTGCAAGCACGTGAAGTCGAACGCCATCGTCTTCGTCAAGGGCGGGGCCACGGTGGGCATCGGCGCCGGCCAGATGAGCCGGGTCGATTCCGCGCGCATCGCCGCCTGGAAGTCGGAAGAAGCGCGGCAGGCGGCGGGCGAGGCGGAGCCTCGCACGAAGGGCTCGGTGATCGCATCCGACGCCTTCTTCCCGTTTCCGGACGGGCTGCTGGTCTGCGCCGAGGCGGGTGCCACCGCCGCCATCCAGCCGGGCGGCTCGATGCGCGACCAGGACGTGATCGCGGCCGCCGACGAGCGGGGAATGGCGATGGTGTTTACCGGCGCCCGCCACTTCCGGCATTGAAGCGCGCCGGCTTTGAGGGCGATGGCGCTGGTTCCGCGCCTCGCCGTTCCCATATCTCCCTGAGCAGCCTTGCCGGGCGCGCCGGTCGAGGCCACGGTTTTCCGGGTTTCCATTCCAGCGAGGACAGGTGAGAGATGTCGAGTGAATCCCTGCATGCGCCGCGCGAGCGGCTTTCCCGGGCGACGATCAGCCAGCACCAGGCGATCGTCTCGCTGATGGAGGAGCTGGAGGCGGTCGACTGGTACCGGCAGCGGGCCGACGACTGCGAGGATCCGGCGCTGAAGGAGATCCTGCTCCACAACATGAACGAGGAGATGGAGCACGCCACCATGGTGCTCGAATGGCTGCGCCGCAACGAGCCGGCCTGGGCGGAGCACATGGATACCTACCTCTACACCACCGCGCCCATCACCCACGTCGAGGAAGAGGCGACCGGCGGCGGGAACGGCGGCGGGACGGAATCGGGCGGCGCCGGCGGCAAGGGCAAGCCGGGCTTCACCGTGGGCGACCTGAAGTAGGAGGTTCGGTGCGATGGGTTATCTCAACCGCGCGCAGGCGCCGTTCGGCGACGCCATCTGGGAGCTGATCGACGAGGCGGCGGTGGGCGCCGCCCGCAGCCGGTTGACCGCCCGGCGCTTCCTCGACGTGGACGGGCCGTACGGTCCGGGACTGACGACGATCGAGGTGGGCAGCGACGGCTACTGCCGGCAGCCGGCGCCGGAGGAGGCAGGCTCGGTGATCGGCCGCGCCGTCTCGGTGCCGATGCTGCGCAAGAGCTTCAGGCTCAGCGTCCGCAGGCTCGCCGCCTACCTGGACAACGGCCTGCCGTTCGACCTCGCTGCCGTCGAGGAGGCGGCGGAGGCGGTCGCCGCCCGGGAGGAGGAGACGGTTTATTCCGGCGTGCCGGGCTTCGGGCTGCAGGGCCTGCTCACCGCCGAAGGCCGCAGCCACGTGGACGGCGGCGACTGGGGCGACCTGGACCAGGTGCTGGAGGACGTGGTCGCGGCCGTCACCAAGCTGGACGACACCGGCCTGCGCGGCCCCTACGCGCTGGTCCTGGCGCCCGCCCTCTACAACGGCCTGTTCCGCCGCTACCCCGGCTCCAACCTGCTGCAGCTCGAACACTTGCGCCGGCTGTTCGACCGCGGCGTCCACAAGGCCTCGATCGAGGGCGGCGTGGTGGTCGATCCCCGCGTCGGCCCGCTGATCGTGGGCCAGGACCTGGAAGCCGGCTACATCGGCCAGGACGGCATCCACTACGAGCTCTACCTTTCGGAGAGCATCGTGCTGCGCCTGGACGACCCCAAGGCCATCTGCACGATCACGCCAAAGGCGGCTTAGCTCTCCCACCCCGCGTCACCGTCACCCCCGGGCCCGCCCCGGGGGCGGACACGCGCTTGGCGTGCATCCCCACCGCCTTGCTCGCCTGTCGCCTCCCCGAAGTGTCGTCATTTGTCGTCAAATGTCGTCATTCAGGCTGCAGGCCCTTGATCCGGCTCGCGGAAAAATGACGACGGATGTCGTCGTTCGCGGCCGCCCGTGTCGTCGAATGTCGTCAAAGGTCGTCATTTGTCGCCATCTCCCGCCGGCCGTGGGCCTCGCCGCCGGCCGCACCCGACGCCGCCGATGGTCGCCCCCCATCCTCCCCCGACCCCGCCCGCCGATCAACCCGCCGAACCGGGCTGGGGCCGGGTGTTGACAAATTTTGGCAAAGATCGCCATCATGTCCGGCAGGAGGTGCGACGATGGCGACCATGAACGTATCTCTCCCCGACGCCATGAAGGAGTGGGTGGAGACGCAGGCCCGAACCGGGCGCTACAGCAACGCCAGCGACTACGTCCGCGATCTCATCCGGCGCGATCAGGAACGGGCGGGCGGTCTGGCCGAACTGCAGAGGCTGCTGACCGAAGGCCTCGACAGCGGCGTGAGTGGGCGGACGATCGACGAGGTGCTGGACGCAGCCCGTCGGCAGGTGGCAGCCACACGATCTCGATGAGATACAGGACAACCGCACGGGCCGATCAGGACATCATCGACATTTACGTGCGAGGCGCGGAAGACTCCGGGATCGAGCACGCCGAACGGTATCACCAGGGCATGGTGCGGGTTCTGGAGCTGCTGGCGGAGAACCCGCAGCTATCGCGGGAGCGGACCCGAGTTCCAGCCGCCGGTGCGTCTGCATCCGTACCGGGCGCACATGATCGCCTACATCTCTCGGGACGGCAACATCCTGATCCTGCGTGTTCTTCACCGACGCCAGGCGTGGGAACAGCACCTCGCCTGACCGGCTCCACCCGACGCGGCACCCACCCGACGCACCGGGACGACCACCCCGTCCCACCGCCCGCCCGGTGGCCGCCCGGTGGCCGCGGATGACCGGGACGGGCCCGGTCATGACGAAAGGGGCGACCGGCGGCGATCACCGTCGGGCTCGGACGGCACGCGAGGCCGCTCGGCGTTCGCACCCAACGCCCCATCTCCGTCACCCCCGGGCCCGTCCCGGGGGTCATTGCGCGGCGGCCGTGTTCGCCCCCTCCTTCGCGACGCAGCGGAGGTGGTCGGGCAGGACGACAATCAGCGGGATTGCCGGAGGAACGCGCAGGTGCGCCACGCATAGCCTCGATGCAGCGCCAGCGAAATCCGGGGCCGGTGCCGCGGCGAGATTTCGCGTTGATCGAGGGGCTCCCAGGCGGCCCAACCGAACCCGGATTGCTACGCTTGCTGTCGACACGCCTCGTTCTGGCGTTGGGCTCTACGCCGGTCGTCCTTCGATCACGTTTCTGCCGATCTGGTAACAGTGGAGCGCGCATGGAAAGTGTCGGATCGTGACGCCATCGACGGTCGATTCCGACGTTCTCGTTTTCGTGGTCGCGCCGACAGGCGTTCTGTCCAGACCGTTCTTCAATGCGAACTCCACCAGTGCCCGCAGTTCTCCCGGCTGATCGACGAATCGATCCGACCATTTGACTTCGTACGCCCAAGAAGGACGTAGAGTGGCCGGGTCAACGCGAACCAGATCGACTTCGCGATGCTGTCTTCCACTTTTCCATCTTGCATAATGGATGGTGCGCAATTGTTCCGAATGAAACCACTGACTAAATATTGCCGTTTCTACCATCGCGCCCATTGCCGGATCGTCCTCAGCGAGAGGAGCAAAAAGTGCCGCCCTCATTGAGGGATTGCTCAAATAGGCTTTGAATTGCATAGTTTTCTTAAATGTTTTCCCGTTTTCGTCGACGCGCCGCACGCGCACGATTAAGAATGCCGCCTCAAGATATTCGAGATACTTCGAGATTGTATTTTTTGCGACACCAGAGCTGGACGCAAGTGCTTCCAAGCTTATCTCCCCTCCAGAGTGATACGCAATGGTGGTGAACAGCCGGTTCAATTCCTGAATGTCCTGAATTCCATAAAGACTGGGAAGATCTCGCAGTAATACCTTGTCGATGATATCTCGTCCAAGGTACCGTTGAGAATTTTTCCGAATATCTTCGTTCAATACGGCTTCCGGATATCCTCCGTAGTTCAGATAGTTTAGGAACTGCGTGTTCAGAGCGTTGATATTGCTGGTTTTATACCTCAGGGTTCTGCCTTGAGGTTCGGGTTGTATCAACTCCTTTTCCACGTCCGAAAAATCGAGAAACTCCGCAAACGTAAGTGGTGGAAGGTAGAAATCGGTAAACCGGCCGGCGCCGGACTCATGGCTTTTGAGTCGCAGGGCTGCCGCAGCTGAACCAGACGCGATGAAACGCGTATTGGGATGCTTGTCGGTCAGCACCTTCAGATGAATTTCCCAATCCTTGAGATACTGAACTTCGTCGAAGACGATCAGGCGCCGCGCAGCCGGATCACATCGCGAGACCTTTTCATACAGGTCCAGCAATTTCTCCAGGCTCATTCCACTATACAGCGGCGTATCGAGTGAGACATACAGGATACAATTACGCGGAAGGACTTTTTCAATTGCGCTTTCGATGATCTGCTGCAGCAGGACCGTCTTTCCAACCCGGCGAGGCCCCATCAGGATGGCCGAGCGTTTAACCTGAAAATTCAGGGCACTTTGTCGAAACGGATCAAAGTAGCCACGTCTTTTCGTGTATGTGACGAACGGGCCCTCCACCAGGGCGTTCCACCACGGATTATCGCGCCGGAGGCTCTTCAGGATGTCTTCTTCAGCGACTTCGAGCATCAGCATGGTCCGAATAGCATCAAGGTCGTGATCTTATCGTGACGCCGCCTCGTACTCCATTGAAATCATTGGCCCACTTCTGGTTCAGTTTGGTGCTCCCCGCAGCGTCCAACCGGGGCGACGGCGTGGATCACCCCGGATCAAGGGGATGAGCGGGGCGTAATCCGTGGGATGCTTCCCACGGGGAAGAGGCCGCGGCGCGGAACACGTGCTACTGCCGAGATCGAAGCGGCCGGTGAGGTATCCCGTCGGCCATCCCGCGGCGTTCTGCCGCTGCCCCCTGAAACAATCGAAACGCGAAGCGTTCGCCGGCGACATTCGCTCGAAACGCGCCGGGCGCATCCTTCCGAACCGCGCCGACGATTTCGGCCCAAGAGGTTCGGGAGGCTCACATGCAGCACCCCTACACCTGGAAGGACACCGGAGACGCCGCGCAGCGGGTGAACTGGCGCATCGAAGATGTGATCGGCGACGGGGCGGGGCTCGATCTCGCCCGGTCCTTCCTGCCGGAGTCCCTGGCGCGGACCGGCGGCCTCGGGTTCCTGAGCGACGCCGAGCGGCGGGCGCCCAACCCGATCCGCGGGCACGCTTACCTGAGCAATGGCGATCGGAAAAGAACGGCTACTGACGCCTACCGAAACACGCCGGCATTGGATGGCAGCAACGATCACACCGCCTAGCGCCGCCTCGGCTCGGAAAAATCTGGGTCACAAACCCCGACGCACCCCATAAAGTGTCGCATGGTCGCTCTCCGGATCCAGCACCGCACGACATATCGCTATCGGGATCCGGTTGCGCTGGGGCCGCACCGGTTGATGCTTCGGCCGCGGGAGAGTCGCGAACTCCGCCTGATCTTCAGCGAACTGATTGCCACGCCACAGGCGACCGTGACCTGGGCGCAGGACGTTTTCGGCAACGCCGTGGCAACTGCATACTTCCAGACCGTCACCGATACGTTGTGCATCGACAGCCGGGTGGAACTCGAATTGAGTGCGCTTCCCTGGCCGGTGTTCGACGTCGCCGCTTCGGCGATCTTCTACCCGTTCCGATATACCGATGAGGAGTGGACCGACCTCGGGGCGCTGGCGACGCAACAATATGCGGATCCGGCCGGACGGCTGCGCGCGTGGGCGCAGGGGTTCATCCGCAGCAATCCGACCGACACGCTTTCGCTGCTGAAGGACCTCAGCGCTGCCATCTCGGTCTGGATATCGTATCAGAGCCGAGACGACGAGGGCACGCAGACGCCGCTCCAGACCTTGGACCGTGGATGGGGATCCTGCCGGGACTTCGCGGTTCTCTTCGCGGAAGCGGCACGCAGCCTCGGGTTCGGCGTGCGCATTGTCTCCGGTTATCTGTTCGACCCGGCTGGAGGCGCCGTGGGATCTTCCGGTCCGGGCTCGACGCATGCCTGGGCGGAGGTTTTCGTGCCCGGCGCCGGCTGGATCACCTTCGATCCGACCAACCGCAGCGTTGGCGGCTTCAACCTGATCCCCGTCGCCGTCGCCCGCCACATCGCGCAGGTCGGGCCGGTTGCGGGCAGTTTTGTGGGGATGAGCGACGCCTTCATGGGCATGACGGTGGAAGTCAGCGTCACGGGCTGACGCCGCCTGGCTATGACGGCGCGGTGACGAGACGCGCCCTCCGCAGCCCGCGCTGACAAGTCGGGCGTTTCGATCTGATTGCAAACCGCCCATGCGCGGCCTTCCCCCCCCCGAAACAATCGAAACGCGACTCTTCCCACCGCGACATTCGCGTGAAACGCGCCGCGCGCATCCTTCCGAACCGAAGGCCGACGATTTCGGCCCAAGAGGTTCGGGAGGCTCACATGCAACACGCCTACAGCTGGAAGGACACCTACGACGCCGCGCAGCGGGCCCCCTGGCGCATCGAGGATGTGATCGGCGGCGAGCGGCGCCTGGATTTCAGCCGGCCGTTCCTGCCGGAGTCCCTGGCGCGGACCGGGGGGCTCGATTTCCTGAGCGAGCGGGAGCGGCGGACGCTCAACCAGATCCGTGGCCACGCGTATCTCTGCATCTTCGGGCTGGTGGAGGAGTTCATCCTGCCGTTCGTGCTCGACCATGCGCGCCCGCAGCTCTCGGGCGACGACTGGCGGGTGCGGGCGCTGCTGCAGTTCGCGGGCGAGGAGGCGAAGCACATCCACCTGTTCAAGCGCTTCCGCCAGGCGTTCGAGGACGGCTTTGGCTCGCACTGCGAGGTGATCGGGCCGCCCGAGGCGGTGGCGGCCCGCGTGCTCGGCCATTCGCCGCTGGCAGTGGCACTCGCCATTCTCCACATCGAATGGATGACGCAGCGGCATTATGTCGAGAGCGTCCACGACGACCACGCCCTCGATCCCTGCTTCACCAGCCTGCTGCGCCATCACTGGATGGAGGAGGCGCAACACGCGAAGCTGGACACGCTGATGGTGGAAGCGATCGCGGACGGCTGCTCGCCCGACGCCATCGACCGGGCCATCGACGAATACCTGCAGATCGGCCTGTTCCTGGACGAGGGGCTGAAGCAGCAGGCGGAGCTGGACCGCATCAGCTTCGAGACCGCCACCGGCCGCACCCTGTCCGAGGCGGAGCGGCGGACCTTCGAGACGGTGCAGCAGCAGGCGAACCGCTGGACCTACCTGGGCTCCGGCATGACCCACCCCCGCTTCCTCGCCACCCTGGCGGCGATCCACCCCGGCGCGGAGCAGACGCTGGCCGCCGTCGCTCCGGCGTTCTGCTGAGCGGCCGCCACACCGACGACATCGACAACGCCATCGGCAACCACATCGGCAACGCCGACGGCAAATCGACAAGGAGGACGCCATGGACACCACGGAGATGACGGTCAATAAGGTCAACGGCCTCGACCTGGATGCGCTGCAGCGGGTGGTCGAGGACATTCAGCAGGACCCGGCGAAGGCGAAGGTGGCCTTCCGGGTGACCTCGTCCTGGAAGGGGCAGACCCGCAGCGAGACGACCGTCGAGTCCTACCGGCTCGCCGGCCAGGAAATCACGCGCCGCTTCACCATCCCCATCGACGAGCCGATGGAGCTGCTCGGCACCAACACCGCCGCCAACCCGCAGGAGACGCTGATGGCGGCACTCAACGCCTGCATGATGGTGGGCTACGTGGCGGGTGCGGCGATCCGCGGCATCCGGCTTTCGAAACTGGAGATGGAGACCAGCGGCGAGCTCGACCTGCGCGGTTTCCTGGGGCTCACCGACGACGTCAAGCCCGGCTACGACAGCGTGCGCGCGGTGGTCCGCATCGAGGGCAACGGCACGCCGGAGCAGTTCCGCGAGATCCACGAGACGGTGATGAAGACCTCGCCCAACTACTTCAACGTCACCCGCCCGGTGCGGATCGACGCCGAACTGAAGGTGATGGGCTAGCGAGTACCCGTGCGCGGGCGGCGCACCGCCGCCCGCGCACGGACTCGGTGGCTTGCCTCAGCCGATTTCCCGCAGCACCCGGCACGGGTTGCCGGCGGCGACGACGCGGGGCGCGATGTCGCGGATCACGACGCTGCCGGCGGCGATGGTGGTGCCGGCGCCGATGCTGACACCGGGGCAGATGATCGCCCCGCCGCCGATCCAGACGTCGTCGCCGATGCGCACCGGTGCCGCCAGCTCGCGGCCGGTCCGCCGCAGCTCCGGCTCGAGGGGATGGGTGGCGGCGTAGATCTGCACCGCCGGCCCCAGCATCACGTTGGCGCCGAAGATGACGGGCGCGCAGTCCAGCACCACGCAGCCGAAGTTCATGTAGAGATTGTCGCCGGCCTCGATGTTGCTGCCGTAGTCGCAGAAGAACGGCGGCTCGATCTCGATGCGCCCGTCGAGCCGCCCGAACAGCTCTGCGAGCAGCGCCCGCCGCCGTTCCCCCTCGTCCGGCGCGCTGGCGTTGTAGGCGTGCAGCAGCCGGCGCGCCCGGAGCCGTGCCGCCACCAGCTCCGGATCGGTGGCCAGGTAAGGCTCGCCGGCCAGCATCCGTTCACGTTCGCTCTGCATGCCGATCCCCCTCACTCCGGTCGATCCTGAGCGCTATGCCAGATGCGAAGAATCAGGACCGTGTCGCCCGCAACGCGATAGATGATCAGATACGGTCTGATCACCACCAGTTCGCGGGTTCCGGGCAGTCGGCCACTCCTTCCCCGGTGCGGAAAGTCGGCAAGACTGTCTGCCGCGAGCACCAGTTCTTCGGCCAGGCGATGCGCCGCGGCCGGGTTCAGCGGGGACAGGAAATCGTAGACGGCTTCGAGCTCGGCGATCGCCGGCTCCGTCCAGATCACCTTCACTCCGGCTTCGGCCGTTGTGTCCGGTTGCCGCGGGCGAGTTCCAGCAGCCAAGGCCGGACGCGTTCGTGCGGAACCACGCGACCGTCGCGGACGGCCCGCTCGGCTTCGTCCACGGCCCGACGCAGGGCGTCGAGTTCCTCGGCATCACGATCGACGGGAGCAGGTGATGTATCCATCATGACGCAAGGATAAGCCGAACCCGCCACGATCGCGAGCGGAGACATTCGCCTCGCCTGGTCGCCGGGCGTCAGCCGTGTACCACCGGCGGCGCCGCGCGCACCACCCGCACCGGCAGCAGCAGCGCGGCACCCACGGCGAGGAAGACGAGGATGGTGGACAGGCCTACCCGCTGGCTGCCCGACAGCGCCGTGACCCAGCCGAAGACGGCCGGGCCCAGGAAGGCGGTGGCCTTGCCGGAGAGCGCGTAGAGCCCGAACATCTCGGTGGTCACGTCGGGCGGGGCGATGCGTGCCATCAGCGAGCGGCTGGCCGACTGGGCGGGGCCGAGGAAGATGCCGATCGGCAGCGCCGCCACCCAGAACAGCGCCTTGGTCTCGACCAGCAGGATCGCCGCACCCAGCACGCCGATGCCGGCGAGCGCGATCAGGATGGTGCGCTTCGGGCCGATCCGGTCGTCCACCCAGCCGAACGCGAAGGCGCCGAGCCCGGCGGTGACGTTGAGCGCGATGCCGAACAGCAGGAGTTCGTCGAAGTCCATGCCGAAGGTGACCGCGGCGTAGATGCCGCCCACGGCGAACAGGGTGTTCAGCCCGTCGGTGTAGATCATGTGCGCCAGCAGGAAGAGGGCGATCTGCCGGTAGCGGCGGAGCTGGCGGACGGTGCCGGCGACGGTGAGGGCGCCGCGGCGTGCCGCTTCGCGCAGTGGAATCCCCGAGCGCGGCGCATCCGGCGTCAGCGCGAAGAACGGCAGCGAGAACAACCCGATCCAGCCCGCGACCAGCAGGGCGGTGGCGCGCACCGGCTCGGCCGCCGACTTGTCCAGCCCGAACAGCGGCGGGTCGGGGCGGATCAGCAGCAGCAGCGCCACCACGAGGCAGGCGAGCCCGCCGATGTACCCCAGCCCCCAGCCCCAGCCGGACATGCGGCCGATCATCGCCGGCGGCGCGATCGACGGCAGCATGGCGTTGTAGAAGATGGTCGCGGTCTCGAAGGCGAAGTTGGCGAGGGCGAAGCACAGCAGGACGAGGAACACCGCGTCCGTCTTCGGGGTGGCGAACCACAGCAGCGCGGTGGCGGCGACCATCACCGCGGTAAACGCGAAGACCCACGGCTTGCGCCGGCCCACGTGGTCGGCGATCGCCCCCAGCAGCGGGCCCAGCAGGGCGGTGATCAGCATCGAGATGCTGATCGCATACGACCACTGGCTGGTGCCGGTGATCTCGTCGGCGGCGACCGCCTTGGCGAAGTAGGCGGCGAAGACGAAGGTGACGATCACCGTCGGGAAGGCGGAGTTGGCCCAGTCGAAGGTGCACCAGGCGATGCGCCCGGCCCGCGGCGCGCCGCCTTCGCCGGTGCTCGCGCCACCTTCGGCACCGTCGCGTGCCTCGGGAGCGGGCATCACGGTCTCCATTCTCGAGGATCGGGCGACCGCGACCCGGTCAGCCTTCGGTCAGCGACCGCAGGTGGCGGCTCGCCACCGCCAGCATCGACAGGTCGACCTCGGGAGCGGCCTCGAGTTCCGTCAGCAGTGCCCGATTGCGATCGACGGCACTCTGCCGGGACTGGGCCCAGGCGTCCAGTGCGCCCTCGCCGTCGCCGCCCGCCTCCGCCAGGATTCTGCGGGTGAGATCGCGCTGGTGGGCGGAAAGCTCCTCGACGATCGCCGAAACCGCGAGCCGCTGCCAGTAGCCGGTCGCCCCCAGCCGGTCCGCCCGCTCGCGCAGCCAGCCGAAGCCCAGCCGCTCGCCGATGGCGAAGTAGAGCTGCGCCGCCTCCTCGGCCGAGCGCTCGCAGTCCCGGGCGATGCGCACGATGTCGCACGCCGAGGGCATCACCGCCAGCAGGGCGATCCGCCCCGCCAGATCCTCGCCCGCGCCGTCCGCCACCCAGGGTGCCGCGCGCGCCCGGACCTCCTGCTGCAACTTCTCGGGCAGCAGCGCGCCCGCGACCGCGCGGAAGCCGCGTACCGGGGCCTCGAACGCCTCGACGCAGGCGCCGATGTCCAGCGGGCTGCCGCCGTTGCGCAGGAACCACAGCGTGCTGCGCTCGATCAGCCGCTGCACCTCCCGGTGCAGGTCCACCTGCGTCGATGCCGGCACCGTTCCGTCGAGCGCTTCGATCTCGTCCCACAGGCTGCGCACCCCGTGCACGTCGCGGGCGATGATGTACGCGCGCGAGATATCCGACGGCCGCATGCCGGTGCGCTCGGCGATGTCGGGGACGAAGGTGCCGCCCATCCGGTTGATCAGGCTGTTGACGATGGTGGTGGCGATCAGCTCTCGCTTCAGCCGGTGGCGGCCGATCTGGGGAGCAAAGCGCTCGCGCAGGGCGGACGGGAAGTAACGGACCACGTCGGTCGCCAGATGCCGGTCGTCCGGCAGGTCGGAGCCGAGGATCTCGTCGTGCAGCCAGAGCTTGCAGCGGGCGAAGACCACCGCGATCTCCGGCCGCACCAAGCCCTGGCGGGCGGCGGCGCGCTCGACGAGCATCTCGTCGTCCGGCAGCCCGTCCACCTTCCGGTCGAGCCGGCCCTGGCGCTCCAGCATCCGGATCAGGCGGGCCTGGGCCTCGAGCCTGGCGAAACCCTCGGCTTCGATCAGCGTCAGCGCCTGGGTCTGCAGGTAGTTGTCGCGCAGCACGAGGTCCGCCACTTCGTCGGTCATCTCGGCGAGGAGCTGGTTGCGCTGCTTCGTCGTCAGGTCGCCGTCGGCGACGATGGCGTCGAGCAGGATCTTGATGTTGACCTCGTGGTCGGAGCAGTCGACGCCGGCGGAATTGTCGATGAAGTCGGTGTTGATCCGGCCACCCGCGCGCGCGTATTCGATCCGCCCGGCCTGCGTCACCGCCAGATTGGCGCCCTCGCCGATCACCTTGCAGCGCAGCGCAGCACCATCCAGCCGTACCGCGTCGTTGCTCCGGTCGCCCGCATCGGCGTGGGTCTCGTCCGACGACTTGACGAAGGTGCCGATGCCGCCGAACCAGAGCAGGTCGACCTCGGCCTGCAGCAGCGTGCGCATCAGCTCCGCCGGCGTCAGCCGTTCGGCTGTGATGCCGAAGCGGGCGCGGATCGAAGGCGACAGCGTCAGCATCTTCGCCCGCCGGTCGAACACCGCGCCGCCGGCGGACAGGCGCGCCCCGTCGTAGTCCTGCCAAGAGGAACGCGGCAGCGCGAACAGCCGGCGCCGCTCCTCCAGGCTGGAGCCTGCATCCGGGTCCGGATCGACGAAGATGTGCCGGTGGTCGAACGCCGCCAGCAGGCGGATGTGCTCCGAGAGCAGCATGCCGTTGCCGAAGACGTCGCCGGACATGTCGCCCACGCCGATGACGGTGAAGTCCTGCCGCTGGATGTCGCGGCCCAGCTCGCGGAAGTGCCGCTTCACGCTCTCCCAGGCGCCGCGCGCCGTGATCCCCATCGCCTTGTGGTCGTAGCCCTGGCTGCCGCCGGACGCGAACGCGTCGCCCAGCCAGAAGCCGTGGTCCTGGGCGATGCCGTTGGCGATGTCGGAGAAGGTGGCGGTGCCCTTGTCGGCCGCGACCACCAGGTAGGGGTCGTCGCCATCGCGGCGGACGACGTCCGGCGGCGGGACGACGTCGCCGCCCGCAAGGTTGTCGGTCACGTCCAGCAGCGCCCGGATGAACATCCGGTAGCAGGCGACGCCTTCCGCCTGCCACGCCTCCCGGTCGGCGGGGTTGGGCGGCTGCTTCATCACGAAGCCGCCCTTCGCCCCCACCGGCACGATCACCGCGTTCTTCACCGTCTGCGCCTTCATCAGGCCCAGGACCTCGGTGCGGAAGTCCTCGCGCCGGTCGGACCAGCGGATACCGCCGCGCGCCACCTTGCCGCCCCGCAGGTGGATGCCCTCGACCGCCGGGCCGTAGACGAACACCTCGACCATCGGCCGGGGCAGCGGCAGCTCGTCGATCCGCCGGCTGTCCAGCTTGAGTGAGAGGTACGGCTTGCGCCGGCCGTCGGCGTCGGTCTGGAACCAGTTGGTCCGCAGCGTCGAGTCCACCAGGTTCAGGTAGCGGCGCAGCAGCCGGTCGTCCTCGGCGCTGGCGATGTCGTCGAGGCCCGACGTGATCGCCCCGCGCAGCTTTGCCGCCCGGTCCTCCGCGTCGTCCGGGCATTCCGGATCGAAGCGGGCCAGGAACAGGCGGACGATCAGGCCGGTGATCGAGGGATACGCAGTCAGCACCCGCTCCAGGTAGGCTTGCGTGAACGGGATCGTCAGCTGGCGCAGGTAGCGGGTATACGCGCGCAGGATTCCCACCTGATGGATGTCGAGATCGGCGGACAGGACCAGAGCGTTGAGCCGGTCGCTTTCCGCCTCCCGCGTCCACACCGCGAGGAAGGCCTCGCGGAAGCGGGGCGTGACCTGGCCCAGCGCGATGCCGGCGCCGCTCTGGGTTTCCAGGCCGAAGTCGTGGATGATCACCGTCTGCTGGATCGGGTCGGCGGCGCGATCGGGGGTGCCATCGGGAGCCGGGGCACGGACGGGGACGACGTGCGGCACCTCGTCCACGACCCGCAGGCCCAGGTGCTCGAGCACGGGCAGCACGTGCGAAAGCACGATCGCCTGGTCCGGCTGGTAGACCTTGCAGCGGAACTGCATCTCCGTGGCGCCGAACGGCCGGTAGAGGATCAGCTGCAGCCGGCGGCTCGCCAGCGCGCGTTCGATTTCGGCCACATCGCCGATCGCTTGCTCGGCGTTGAACCGCTCCCGGTAGCCCAGCGGGAACGCCTCCTGGTAGCGCCGGTGCAGCCGGCGGGCCTCCTCGGCGCCGTGCGCCGCCTCCAGCGCTTCCATCAGCCGCTCCGACCAGGTGCGGGCCGCAGAGGCGATCGCCGCCTCCAGGTCCTTCACGTCGTAGGGCGGGATGCGGCCGGGGATGGTGTCGACGATGACGTGCAGGCGGGCCAGCGGCGCGTCGCCCACCTGCAGGTAGTGGGCGGAGACGGTGCCGGCGAAGGCGCGCTCCAGAATGCCCTGGATCAACAGCCGGAACTGGGTGGTGTACCGGTCGCGCGGCACGTAGACGAGGCAGCTGATGAAGCGGTCGAAGTCGTCCCGGCGCACGAACACCGCGACCCGCTGGCGCTGCTGCAGCTCCAGCAGGCCGAGCGAGACGTCGAGCAGCTGCCGGTCGGTGACCTGGAACAGCTCGTCGCGCGGGAAGGTCTCGACGATGTTGGCGAGCGCGCGGCCGTTGTGGCTGCGCGGCTCGAAGCCGGCTTCCTCCAGGGTGCGCGTCAGCTTGCGGCGCAGCAGCGGGATGTTGCGGGCGCTGCGGTTGTAGGTGGCGGCGGAGAACAGGCCGGCGATCAGGTGCGCGCCCACCGGCCGCCCTGCCTCGTCCAGGCGCTTGACCAGGATGATGTCCATCGGCACCCGGCGGTTGACCGTCGAGCGGTGCTGGGACTTGGCCACGCTCAGCAGCTCGCCGCGCTCCTGGAACGCGCGGATGGCGGGGGGCACCGGCTCGCCCTCCCGCAGGTCCTCGAACACCCGGGACGCGGGGTCGCGCAGCAGCCCCAGACCCACATCGCCGTCGATGCGCACGAAGCGCACGCCCGAACCGGCAGGCGTGTCGCCAGTGGGAGCGTCGCCAGTGGGGGCGTCGCCAGTGGGGATATCGACGGCCGGGAAGTCGAACCCCCGGTAGCCGAGGAAGGTGAAGTTGTTGTCCCGGATCCACTCCAGGAAGGTGACGGATTCCTGGATCTCGTCCGGCGCCGCAGCGGCCGAGGCCAGCTCGGCGATCACCTGCGCCAGGCGGCGACGAATCGCCGCCCAGTCCTCGACGCAGGTCCGCACGTCCGCCAGCACTCCCTGCAGCGAGGCCGCGATCCCGTCGCAGGCGGCGGCCGGTTGGCGGGTGATCTCCAGGTGCATGAACGATTCGGCCTGGCCCGACCGCCCGTCCTCGCCCCCTGCCTCCGTCGGCGGCAGCCCCTGCAGCCCTCCGTCGTCGGCGCGGTGGACGCGCAGCACCGGGTGGACGATCAGATGCAGCGCCAGATCCCGGCGAATCAGCTCGGCCGTGACCGAATCGACCAGGAACGGCATGTCGTCGGTGACGATCTGCACCAGCGTGTCCGCCGCCTGCCAGCCGTGCTCGTCGAGCTCGGGATTGAAGACGTGCACCAGCGCCCGGCGCGCCGGGCGGCGTTCCGCCAGCCGCCAGTGGGCGAACGCCGCGCCGAACAGCGCATCGTCGCTGCGGCCTTCGATGTCCTCGACCGGAACATGGGCGTAGTAGCGGCGGATGAAGCCGATGACCGCGTCGGCCTGCGCCTCGGGCAGCCGCCAGCGGGCGCGTTCGCACACCTGATCCAGAAGTTCCGTGCGGTGAATGTCGTCGAAGCGCAGCATCGGCCACCATCCGGTTCCGTCGATGGCGACCGGCGGTCGGGGGCCGGCGCCGAAGGCACCTGCCGCTGCGCCGTCGTCGGCCCGACGGGAGCCTCTCTCCGGGAATTGCCCGCCCGGAGCCTCGCGAACTGGAGCGGGCGAAGGGATTCGAACCCTCGACCCCAACCTTGGCAAGGTTGTGCTCTACCCCTGAGCTACGCCCGCCCCGTTCCGCGATGCGCGTGAGCCGTCATATTACGGCTTGGCCAACGCATTGCAAGACCGGCGGCCGCAGCGGGCGTGATCTCGCCGTCCGGGCGCACCGTTGCGAGGCTGCCGACGCCGATCGGCGCGATCGGCGGCAGCGGTCTGGCCGGAACGGCCCGGCTGGGGACGAAGCAAGGGCCGGCGGCTGCCTTGCTGGTGTGCAATCGCCCCGGCGGGCAGCACGACAGGCCGCTCCGAGGAGGAGAGCGTAACCCGTGAAACATGAACCCGAAGCGCCGAATCCCGCAGAATCGAGTCCAGGACTGCAGGATGCCTGCGGCACGGCCCCCTTCACGGCCTCGCCCGGCGGCGGCGCCCCCGCCCTCTCCGACGCCACGGCCGACCCGTCCGCGTCGCCGGTGCTCGCCGCCCTGCAGGCGCTGTACCGGGAGCACCGGGGGCCGTGCGGCGGCCAGGTCGCGACCTACATCCCGGAGCTGGCGAAGGTCGATCCGTCGCTGTTCGGCATCTGCCTCGCCACCGTCGACGGCCACGTCTACGAGGTGGGCGACAGCCGGTGCGAGTTCACCATCCAGTCCATTTCCAAGCCGCTGGTCTACGGCCAGGCGCTCGCCGACCACGGCCGCGCCTTCGTCCTGACCAAGGTCGGCGTCGAGCCGTCCGGCGACGCCTTCAACTCCATCGTCTTCGACGAGCGCAGCAACCGGCCGTTCAATCCGATGGTCAACGCCGGCGCGATCGCGACGACGGCGCTGATCGAAGCTTCCTCGCCGGCCGCCCGTCTCGAGCGGATCATGGGCCTGTTCTCCCGCTTCGCCGGCCGGCCGCTGTCCATGGACGAGAGCGTGTTCCGCTCCGAGCGCGAGACCGGCCACCGCAACCGGGCGATCGCCTGGCTGGAACGCAACTTCGGCATGATCGACGAGCGGATCGACGAGCACCTGGACCTCTACTTCCAGCAATGCTCGGTGCTGGTCACGGCGCGGGACCTGGCGGTGATGGCGGCGACGCTGGCGAACGCCGGCGTCAACCCGCTCACCGGCGAGCGGGTGCTGGCGCCGCAGCACGTGCGCGACATGCTGAGCGTGATGAACACCTGCGGTATGTACGACTACGCCGGCACCTGGAGCTTCGACGTGGGCCTGCCGGCGAAGAGCGGCGTCGGCGGCGGCATCATCGGCGTGCTGCCGGGTCAGTTCGGCATCGGCACCTTCTCGCCGCCGCTGGACGACCGGGGCAACAGCTGCCGGGGCCTGCGCGTCTGCAAGGCGCTGTCGGAGGCGTTCAACCTGCACGTCTTCGCCGTCAGCCCGTCGCCACTGTCGGTGATCCGCAACCATTACAACGCGACGACGGTGCACTCGAAGCGCAAGCGCAGCGCCGCCGAGCGGGAGATCCTCGACCGGTTCGGCCGGCAGGTCAGGTTCTACGAGCTGCAGGGGGGCCTCTACTTCGCGTCGATGGAAAGGCTGCTGCGCGAGCTGGAAGGCAACCTGGACGGCGTGTCGTACGTCATCTTCGAGTGCCGGCGGGTCGGCCGCATCGATGCGTCCGCCCTCAGCCTGCTCAACCGGCTGCGCCATTCGCTGGACGAGCAGGGCAAGCGGCTGCTGCTCTCCGGGCTGTCGGCGACGCTCGTGGCCCTGCTGCAGGATGAAGCCGAGCATCCGTGGCCGCCGATGAGCTGCTTCGACGACGCGGACAGCGCGCTCGAATGGTGCGAGAACCGGCTGATCGCGGCGCACATGCCGGCGACCCTGAAGCCGTCCGGCCCGATGCCGCTCGCGGCGATGGACATCGTCGCCTGCCTGACCGCCGACGAGATCGAAGCCCTGCAGACGATCGTCGAACCGGTGCACTACGAGCCGGGCGCGGTCATCATCCGCGAGGGCGAGCCGGCGGACTGCTTCTACATCGTGGGTGCGGGCAGCGTCACCGTCCGCGTCGACCTGGGCGAGAGCAGTCGCACCAAGCGGCTGGCGGCCGTGGGCCCCGGCGTCTGCTTCGGCGAGATCGCGTTGTTCGACGGCGGCCGGCGCTCCGCCGACGTGATCGCCGAGGAGACCTCGATGTGCTATCGCGTGCCGGTGGCCGGGCTCACGGACCTGGCCGGCCGTCATCCCGAGATTCGCGCCAAGCTGCTGTACAACATCGGCCGTGAGCTGTCCGACCGCCTGCGCTCGGCGACGGCCGAAATTCGAGCCCTCGGAGGATGACCGCACGATGACCGACGCCCCCCCGCCCGACGCCGGCCGGCCCGACCGATACGTCTCGTTCCGCAGCATCGACTGCACCGGGGACGCCCATGCGCTGGTGATGCGCATGCGCCGGCACATCGACGATCCGGCGAAGACCAACGCCCTGTGGGAAAAGTTCAAGCGCCAGCTCGGGAAGCTGTCGGCCGGCGAGCCCGGTGCGGCGGACGAACTGTGTCTCGTCTGCTCGCACGTGGCCTACATCGAGGAGCTGTTCACCACCCACGGCGACGTTGACGGCCTCGCTCTTCTCGGCAAGCTGGAAGAGGAGTGCTGCTGAGAGGGAGCCTGCGATCCGTGCCCATGCCCATGCCCATGCCCATTCCCGTGCCCGTGCCCGTGCCCGCGACCGAAGCCCAGCTGTTCGACCGACTGGCCGCCCTCGGCGTTCCGGTCGAGACCCATCGTCATCCGCCGGTGTTCACGGTGGCGGAGGCCAAGGCGGTGCGCGACGACCTGGCGGGTGCGCATCCGGGGTTTCTGGCCGGTGTCCACAGCAAGAACCTGTTCCTGAAGGACAGGCGGGGGGTGCTGTGGCTGGTCGTGGCACTCGAGGACCGGCCGATCGACCTGAAGGCGCTGCGCACGACGATCGGCGCGGCGCCGCTGTCGTTCGCCAGCGCCGAGCGGCTGCGCGACGTCCTGGGCGTCGAGCCGGGTTCGGTGACGCCGTTCGCCCTGATCAACGACCGCGAGGCGCAGGTCGCGGTGGTGCTGGACGCGGAGATGATGCGGGCCGGTGTGCTCAACTTCCACCCGCTGGCGAACACGGCGACGACAGCGATCTCTCCCGAGGGCCTGCTCGCCTTCATCCGCTCCTGCGGTCACGAACCGCGCGTGGTCGAGCTGTAGGGCCGCCCGTGCGGGGAACGGCGCCCGGCCTTTTCCCGCGGATCGCGCCGGCCGGCGGTGCAAGCCCCTTGAGCGTCCGCGCCGATGCTGCCATGTAAGCAGCGGCATTTCGCGCACTCTGGTCCGCAGCGGTCCGAACCATGATCATCGATCCAGGCAAACCCTCGGCGCCCGCCGCAGCGCCCGCCGGCACCATCAAGGACAGCGACATCCGCGGCTTCACCAACGACGTGCTCACCGCGTCGATGACGGTGCCGGTGGTGGTCGACTTCTGGGCACCCTGGTGCGGGCCGTGCAAGACGCTCACTCCGCTGCTGGAGCGCCTCGTGCAACAGCAGGGCGGCCGGGTGCGGCTGGTGAAGATCGACATCGACAAGAACCAGGAGCTGGCGGCGCAGCTGCGGATCCAGTCGGTGCCGACGGTCTATGCCTTCGCCGGCGGCCGGCCGGTGGACGCGTTCGTGGGCGCGCAGCCGGAGAGCAAGGTGCGCGCCTTCATCGAGCGGCTGACCAAGGGCATGGACGGTGAAGGCTCGCCGATCGACGAGGCGATGGAGATCGCGCGGGAGGCGATGGACGCCGGCGACGCCGAGCAGGCCGCCGACATCTACGCCCAGATCCTGGAGCAGGACCCCCGGCATCCGAAGGCGCTGGCCGGACTGATCCGCGCCCGGGTGGCCATGGGCGACGTCCAGGGCGCGCGTTCGCTGATCAAGGGTCTGCCGGTGGATCTGGCGACCAACGCCGAGATCTCGTCCGCCGTCTCCGCCGTCGACTTGGTCGAGCAGAGCCAGGGTGCGGCGGGCGACGTGGCCGCCCTGCGGCGCACGGTGCAGGCGTCGCCCGGGGATCATCAGGCCCGCTACGATCTGGCCACGGCCATGTTCGCTGCCGGCCTGACCGAAGGAGCCATCGACGAGCTGCTGACCATCGTCCGCGCCGACCGCACCTGGAACGAGGACGCGGCGCGCAAGCAGCTGGTGCGGATTTTCGACGCCCTGGGGCACACTCATCCGCTGACCGTCGCCTCGCGGCGCCGGTTGTCGTCCGTCCTGTTCTCCTGAAGGGCCGCAGTCTTGAGGGATGCGCTTTCGTGATCGGCCGGCTGTCGTGAGCGGCTCCACCACAACCGCGCTGCCGCTGCGCCTGCCGTCGACCCTCGCGATCTTCCCGCTGGAAGGTGCGCTGCTGCTGCCGCACGGCCAGCTGCCGCTGCACATCTTCGAGCCCCGCTACCGGAACATGATCGAAGATGCGCTGGGCAACGAGCGCATGCTGGGGATGATCCAGCCGCGGAGCAGCTACCCGCACCCGCTGCCGGACTGGGCGGAGCTGTTCGAGACCGGGTGCGCCGGGCGCATCGTCTCCTTCGCCGAGACCGAGGACGGCCGCTTCCTGGTCACGCTGAAGGGCATCTGCCGCTTCCGCGTCGTCGAGGAGCTGCCGCAGGAACAGGGGTTCCGCCGCATCGTTCCGGACTTCGCACCGTTCCGCGGCGACCTGGAGCCGGCCTCGGAGGAGGGGATCGACCGGGCGCGGCTGCTGCTGGCGGCGCGCGCCTTCCTGGCGATGAAGAGCATCGACTGCGACTGGCCGGCGGCCGAGCAGGCCTCGGTGCAGGCGCTGGTCACCTCGCTCGCCATGAGCTGTCCGTTCGAGCCGGGGGAGAAGCAGGCGCTGCTCGAATCCGGCGACCTGGCGGATCGATGCAAGCTCCTGATCTCGCTGTTCGAGATGACGACCCTGGCCTCGGAGTCGCCTCCGGGCGGCACCCGCCACTGACGCCGGCGGAAAGGGAAGACCGAAATGCCGACGAGCGTGCGCCGCATCGATCCGAAACTGCTCGAGATCCTCGTCTGCCCGCTGAGCAAGCAGCCGCTGCGCTATGACGCCGAGCGGCAGGAGCTGGTGAGCGAGCGGGCCGGCCTCGCCTATCCGATCCGCGACGGCATCCCGATCATGCTGGTCGACGAGGCCCGCCAGTTGGGAGAGACGGGGGAACAACCGGGAGAAGGGCCCGCGGGCACATGAGCGAGGGATTCGGCAACCGTCACCACCCGGTGGAAATCCGCCTGAAGCGGGCCGACCGGGTGCTGGAAATCGACTTCGACGACGGCACCGGCTTCAAGCTGCCGGCCGAGCTGCTGCGGGTCGAAAGCCCGTCGGCGGAGGTGCAGGGGCACAACCCGTCGCAAAGGACGATCGTCGCCGGCCGGCGCAACGTCGGCATCCTGGAACTGGAGCCGGTCGGCAGCTACGCCATCCGCATCCGCTTCGACGACGGCCACGATACCGGCCTCTACACCTGGGACTGGCTCTACCGGCTGGGCGAGAACCAGCAGCAGATCTGGCAGGATTATCTGGCGAACCTGTCGGCGCGCGGCCTCAGCCGCGATGCGCCCGCGGCGATGGGGGCCCACGATCTCAAGGGCTGCGGCCACAAGCACTGACGAACGGACGGGCGCTCACGTCCGCATCAGCCGCGGCAGCTCGCCCACCACACCCATGGCGTGGCGCATGAAGAAGCGCTTCAGCGGCGGCACCTTGTCGACCGCGGCCATGCCCAGGTCCCGAGCGAGGCGCAGCGGGGCCACGTCGTTGGAGAACAGGCGGTTCAGCCCGTCGGTCATCGCCAGCATCAGCGCGTTGTCGAACCGCCGCCAGCGGGCGTAGCGGGCGAGCACCGCGGCCGAGCCCAGGTCGGCCCGGCCCGCGGCATCCTCCAGAACTTCGGCAAGGGCGGCGACGTCGCGCAGGCCCATGTTCAGGCCCTGGCCGGCGATCGGGTGCATGGCATGCAACGCGTCGCCGGCGAGTGCCAGCCGCAGGCCGACCGCTTCGGCCGCGAACTGCAGCGACAGCGGATAGGAAAAGCGCGGGCCGATCGGCCGGACGTCGCCCAGGAAGTCGCCGAACCGCCGGCGCAGCTCGCGCAGGAACCCCGCGTCGTCCATCGCCATGATCATCGGCGCCCGGTCGGCGCGCTCGGTCCAGACCAGGGAGGACCGGGTCTCCGGCAGCAGCGGCAGGATGGCGAAGGGGCCGGCCGGCAGGAAGTGCTCGTGCGCGGTGAAGTCGTGTGACCGCTCGTGCTCGACGGTGGTGACGATGGCGGTCTGCCGGTAGGACCAGCGGGTCAGCCGGATGTTCGCCTGCTCGCGCGCCGCCGAATCCCGGCCGTCGGCGGCGACCACCAGCGGCGCGCGGACCCTGGTGCCGTCCGCCAGCAGCGCCTCCGCACCCTCCGGCCGGCGGTCGAGCCGGGCGAGGTGCACCGGCGCCAGCAGCCGGATGTCCGGCAGTTCGGCGCTCCGCTCCAGCAGGGCGCGGCGCAGCACCCGGTTTTCCAGCATGTGCCCGAACGGCTCGTCGCCCACCTCATGGCAGTCGTAGTGCAGGAACAGCCGCGAGCTGCCTTCGGAGACCCGGATCTGGCGCATCGGCGCCGCCTCGTCCGCCAGCTTCGGCCAGACGCCGATGTGCTGCAGCAGTCGGCGCGACGACAACGCGATCGCCGACGCCCGGCCGTCGAAGCCCCGGTCCAGGCCCTGGCGGGGATCGGCCGACTCGATCACCACCGGCGCAAGGCCGGACCGGGCGAGGGCACACGCCAGCGCCAGGCCGACGAACCCGCCGCCGATGATCAGGACATCCCCGGCGAGCACGGCGGATTCGGCTGAACCAGTGGTCATCTTGCAGTCGCTCCTGCCAGGGGATGCTGATCAAATATTAGGCACTGCTCAAATGGCGCGCATCGACGGTTCCGGCACACGCGCCCCAAACGCGCCTTCAGATTGTTGGTAATCAGCTGAATTGCAAGCGTGATTTGCGCACCCTCCAGGATGGCACGATTCGTGAGTACCGATGGCGTGCTTTGGACCGCGCAGGAAGCAGACGTTGTGGACATGCGCGCCAGCCATCGGCAACCGCAGCGTCCGCGAGGTCCAGGACAGCCAGGCGACGCTCAGCACGAGGGGTCAAGAGAATGAAATTGATCATCGCCATCATCAAGCCGTTCAAGCTCGAGGACGTTCGACAGGCGCTGACCTCGCTCGGTGTGCAGGGGATGACCGTCACCGAGGTCAAGGGTTTCGGACGGCAGAAGGGGCAAACCGAGATCTATCGCGGCGCCGAATACACGGTGCAGTTCCTGCCGAAGGTGAAGATCGAGGTGGTCGTTCCCACCGACATGGCGGAGCGGGTGATCGAAGCCATCCAGTCCTCGGCGCGGACCGAGAAGATCGGCGACGGCAAGATTTTCGTCACCGACATCGAGAAGGCGGTCCGCATCCGCACCGGGGACACGGACGGCGACGCGCTCTAGCTGCAGCATTTGCCTCCGGCGATCACCGGAAGACCCTCATGGCCTCGCGCACATTGGATCATCGGAACCCGTCGGGTCCGCATGGCGCAGCGCCGGCACGACGGCAAAATCCCTTTGCCGCCGCGACCTTCACGCAGCACCTCCATGACTGCCCGAATTCTAGTCATGGTTCGGAGATCTGCTTGCTTCACAGGCAGCGCCGCCGCCGGAACGGGAAACTGGCAAAGCTTCAGGTTGCAGAGCTTTTCGGCGGTGATTCAAGTGCTTGGAGTATTGCCGTCGGCGATGGCACGAAGTTTGAGAAATGCACGGCGGTTTCGAAAGACCAGGGTGCCGCGGGACGGCGGACTGCCGGAGCGATCGTGTGCCGGATGCGGCCGTCACCCGCGACAGTTACGGAGTGCGTGCCCGTGCGGGCCGGAGAAACCGAAAACAACCGCTTGTAGGAGTGCCGATCAATGCGTTTGCTGTTGAAACTACTCGGTCCCGGCGGGCTGGCCGCACTTGCTCTCATGGCAACGACGGCCCGTTCCTGGGCACAAGACGCGACGACGACCATCGTCGAGGAAGTGACGGCGGTGGCCGAGGCCGCCCCCACCATCGATACCGGCGACACCGCCTGGATGATCACGTCCTGTGCGCTGGTGCTGATGATGACCATCCCGGGCGTCGCCCTGTTCTATTCGGGCATGGTGCGGAAGAAGAACGTCCTCGACGTCTCGGTGCAGAGCTTCACCATCTGCTGCATCGCCACGGTTCTGTGGATGGTCGCGGGCTACAGCATGACGTTCACCGACGGCGGTGAGCTGCAGTCGTACATCGGCGGGTTCGATCGCCTGTTCCTGGCGGGGATGACACTGGACAGCACCAATGCGCTGGCCGCGACCATCCCGGAATCCGTGTTCATGATGTTCCAGATGACGTTCGCGATCATCACCCCGGCGCTGATCACGGGCGCGTTCGCCGACCGGATGAAGTTCTCGGCGATGTGCTGGTTCATGACGTTCTGGCTGATCCTCGTCTACGTGCCGATCGCCCACTGGGTGTGGGGTGGCGGCTTCCTCGGCGGCGCGGGCGTGCTCGACTTCGCCGGCGGCACGGTGGTGCACATCAACGCCGGTATCGCCGGCCTCGTAGCGTGCATCGTGATCGGCAAGCGCAAGGGCTACGGCGTCGAGAACATGGCTCCGCACAACCTGGTGCTCAGCCTGATCGGGGCCTCGCTGCTGTGGGTCGGCTGGTTCGGCTTCAATGCCGGCTCGGCGGTCGCCGCCGGCGGGCGCGCCGGCATGGCGATGGCGGTCACCCAGATCGCCACGGCGGCTGCGGCGCTCACCTGGATGGTCCTCGAGTGGGTGCTGCGCGGCAAGCCCAGCGTGCTCGGCATCATCTCCGGTGCGGTCGGCGGTCTGGTGGCGATCACGCCCGCGTCCGGCTTCGTCGATCCGATGGGCGGGCTGTTCATCGGCATCGGCGCCGGCATCGCCTGCTACTGGGGCGCGGTGTGGCTGAAGCACAAGCTGCACTACGACGACTCGCTGGACGTCTTCGGCGTGCACGGCGTGGGCGGCATCGTCGGCGCGATCCTCACCGGCGTGTTTGCGGTGGAGTCCATCGGCGGCGTGCCGGGCCTGATCGAGGGCAACGTCGGACAGGTGTGGACGCAGATCGAAGGCGTCATCGTCACCATCGTCTACTGCGCCGTCGTCTCCTTCATCCTCCTCAAGATCATCGACGTGGTCATCGGACTGCGCGTCAGCCAGGAGGCCGAGGTCGGGGGCCTGGACCTCAACCTGCATGGGGAAACCGTGCAGTAACTCCTGCGTCGCGGAGCGGCGGACGCGCGCTCCGAACAACACGACGTTACCTCTGCCGGGCCGGAAGGGCTGTCTCTCTTCCGGCCCGGTTTCCATCTGCACCCCCGCCATTCCGTCCCCGTCGCGCCGCGTCTCCTTCCGTCCCCGCGCGGAAGGGGCGATTCCAACCCGCCGGAAAGCGCCGTAATCTCACAGGATGCTGAACCCGCTGCTCGATCACCTCGCCGACTACCCGTTCGACCGGCTGCGCGCCCTGCTCGGCGGCCTCTCGCCGCCTTCCGGCCTGGAGCCGCTCGTGCTCTCGGTGGGCGAACCGCGGCATCCGCCGCCGCCGAGCCTGGCCACGTCGCTGCAGGCGGCAGCCCAGGGCTGGGGCCGCTATCCGCCGGTGGACGGCACGCCCGACTTCCGCCGTGCCGTCGTCGAGTGGCTGGAGCGGCGCTACGTCCTGCCGGCGGGCCTGCTCGATCCGGACCGGCACGTGCTGCCGGTGGCCGGCACGCGGGAGGGGCTGTTCCTGCTGGCACAGGTGGCGGTGCCGGCGGAGAAGGCCGGGGCCGCGCCGCTGGTGGTGATGCCCAACCCCTTCTACCAGGTCTACCTGGGGGCGGCGCTGTTCGCCCGGGCGGAGCCGGTGTTCGTCGCGGCGGAGGACACCGACGACTGCATGCCCAACTTCGCCGCACTCGACCGGGGCACGCTGAAGCGCACCGCCCTGTTCTATCTGTGCTCGCCCGCCAACCCGCAGGGCACCGTCGCCGATCTGGCGACGCTGGGCCGGGCGCTGGATGCGGCGCGCGCCCACGACGCGGTGCTCTGCGTCGACGAATGCTACGCCGACATCTGGGACACGGCCCCGCCGGTGGGCGCCCTGCAGGCCTGCGCCGCCACCGGCTCGCTGGACAACGTGGTGGTGTTCCATTCGCTGTCGAAGCGCTCCAGCGTGCCCGGCCTGCGCTCGGGATTCGTCGCCGGCGACGCGACGCTGATCGAGGCGTTCCGCCGGCTGCGCGCCTTCGGCGGTGCCGCCGTGCCGCTGCCGATCCTCGCGGCTTCGGCGGCGCTGTGGCGGGACGAGGCGCACGTGGTGAAGAACCGGGCGCTGTACCGCGCCAAATTCGACGCGGCGGAGCGGCTGCTCGGCGGGCGATTCGGCTTCGCGCGCCCACCGGGAGGCTTCTTCCTGTGGCTGGACGTGGGCTGCGGCGAGGATGCCGCGCGGCGGCTGTGGGCGGAGGCGGCGCTGCGGGTGCTGCCGGGCGCCTATTTGGCAAAGCCTTCCGCCGATGGCCGCAATCCCGGGGCGGCCTTCGTGCGCATGGCCCTGGTAGACGACCTGGCAACCACCGAAGAAGCTTTAAGAAGGCTTCTTAACACTTTATAAAAAGAGGCATCTTCCGCAGCCGAAGTCGAGTCACCGCCATGATCCGAACCGGGACACTTGCGATCCTGCCCGCGGGAGCCGCCGAGTTCCTGAAGAAGCGCATCGCGGAGCTGGGTGGCATTACCCTGTTCGTGGCTGGTCTGGCCCTGTTCCTGGCGCTCGCCAGCTTCAATCCGGGCGACCCGTCGCTCAACCACGCCACCCTGAACCAGCCGGTCAACCTGCTGGGCGCACCCGGCGCGTTCCTCGCCGACCTGCTGCTGCACAGCTTCGGCTGGCCGGCGCTGGTGCCGGTGTTGGGGCTGTTCGCCTGGGGCTGGCGGCTGTTCGGGCGCCGCCCGATGCGCCGGCTCGGGCTGCAGTTCCTGGCGCTGCTGGTGGCGCTGCTGCTGCTGGCCGTCGCGTTCGCCGCCGTGCCGCCGCCACCCGCCTGGCCGCTGGCGGCCGGACCAGGCGGCGCGATGGGCGCCCTGCTGCTGGACCGGCTGGTGGCGGCGCTGGCGCTGGCGCCGCTGCTGGGCCGCACCACCATCGCCCTGCTGGCATTCGCCGGCGGCATCGGCGCACTGGGCTACGGCATGGGCGTGTCGTTCGCCGACTGGCGGCTGCTGGTGCGCACCATCGTCGACGGGGTGACCGGAATCCATGCCGGCGGCAAGCGACTGCGCGCCCGGCTCTCCGGGCTGCGGGCACCGCGATTGCCGCGCCTGCGCCGCGACGCGGCCGACCCCGGGGAGTACGGCGGGGACTACGACGGGGCGGACGACTTCGACGACACGGACGACGCGTCGGCTGCCCGAGGCGCGGGTGCGGCGTCGTCGACCGGAGGCGCGAGCCTGGTGCGCCTGCGCCCGGGCGCGGTCGAGGGCAAGGCGGCGCGCGTCAAGCAGGGTCGCAAGGCGGAAGAGGCGGCGCAGCGGAGCCTCGACTTCGACGCCCCGCCCCGCTATCGGCTGCCGCCGCTCGACCTGCTGCAGCCGCCGCCGCCGGCCATTGTCGGCGAGGGCATGAGCAAGAGCGCGCTGGAGCAGAACGCCCGGATGCTGAAGACGGTGCTCGACGACTTCGGCGTGCGCGGCGAGATCGTCAAGGTCCGGCCGGGCCCGGTGGTCACCATGTACGAGCTCGAGCCCGCCCCGGGCACGAAGAGCTCGCGGGTGATCGCGCTCGCCGACGACATCGCGCGCTCGATGAGCGCCATTTCCGCCCGCGTCGCCGTCGTCTCCGGGCGCAACGTCATCGGCATCGAGCTGCCGAACCAGCGCCGCGAGATGGTGGGCCTGCGTGAGCTGCTGGCGTCCGAGGCGATGGAGCGCACCGCCGGCTCGCTGCTGCTGGCGCTCGGCAAGGACATCGGCGGCGCACCGGTGATCGCCGATCTTTCCAAGATGCCGCACCTGCTGATCGCCGGCACCACCGGCTCGGGCAAATCGGTGGGCATCAACGCGATGATCCTGTCGCTGCTCTACCGGCTGCAGCCGGACGCGTGCAAATTCATCCTCATCGACCCGAAGATGCTGGAGCTGTCGGTCTATGACGGGATCCCGCACCTGCTGACGCCGGTGGTCACCGAGCCCTCGAAGGCGGTGGTGGCGCTGAAGTGGACGGTGCGCGAGATGGAGGAGCGCTACCGGGCGATGTCGCAGCTGGGCGTGCGCAACATCGCCGGCTTCAACGCCCGGATCCTGGAGGCTAAGGCCCGCGGCGAGGCGCTGACGCGGCGGGTGCAGACCGGCTTCGACGACGAAGGCAAGCCGCGCTTCGAGGAGCAGGCGCTCGACGTCTCGCCGCTGCCGCTGATCGTGGTCGTCGTCGACGAGATGGCCGACCTGATGCTGGTGGCCGGCAAGGACATCGAGGCTGCCGTGCAGCGCCTGTCGCAGATGGCGCGCGCGGCCGGCATTCACCTGATCATGGCGACGCAGCGGCCGTCGGTGGACGTGATCACCGGCACCATCAAGGCCAACTTCCCCACCCGCATCAGCTTCCAGGTGACCTCGAAGATCGACAGCCGCACCATCCTGGGCGAGCAGGGGGCGGAGCAGCTGCTGGGCCAGGGCGACATGCTGTACATGGCCTCGGGCGGCCGGGTGACCCGGGTGCACGGCCCGTTCGTCTCCGACGGCGAGGTGGAAGCGGTGGTCAAGGCGCTGAAGGCGCAGGGCGAACCGCAGTACATCGAGGCAGTGACCGAGGCCGACGACGAGGACGTGCCGGCAGCCGATGCGCGGGACGACGAGGGTGCGTCGGACCAGCTCTACGACGAGGCGGTGGCCGCGGTCTTGCGCGAGGGCAAGGCCTCCACCAGCTTCGTGCAGAGGCGTCTGCAGATCGGCTACAACCGGGCGGCGCGTCTGGTCGAGCGGATGGAGGACGAGGGCTTGGTGAGCAAGGCGGACCGGGTCGGGCGCCGGGAAGTGCTGGTCGGCGAGCGGGCCAGTTGAGCGCGCAGCTGTCTCCGCCCCGGATTGGCCGGCGCGCCTCGGGCTTGCGTCGGCTCGCATGTGCGGTCGCTGCGTGCGCCCTGGGCCTCGCGGCCTGGGCTGCCGGCAGCGATGCCGCGTTGGCGGTCAGGACCGGCCCTGACGTGGTGCTCACCGACGCCGACGAGGCGGACCTGCGACGCATCGAGGATGCGCTGAACCGGGTGCGCAGCGTCCGCTCCCCGTTCCTGCAGAATTCCTCCAACGGCGAGGCGGCGCAGGGAACGCTCTATCTGTCCCGCCCGGGACGGCTGCGGGTCGACTATGCGCCGCCGACACCCATCCTCGTCGTCGCCGATGGCCGCTTCCTGGTCTACTACGACCGGCGGCTGGAGCAGGTGAGCTACATCCCGCTGGGCGCGACACCGGCCAGCATCCTCCTGGAGGAGCGGATCGCTCTCGATGACGACAAGCTGACGATCACCGGATTTCAGCGGACCGGCGGTGATTTGCGGCTGATGGTCACGCGAACCGAGAACCCGGGGGAAGGTTCGATCACATTGATCTTCGATCAGGGTTCCTTGCAGTTGAGCCAGTGGGAGGTGACCGACGCTCAAGGGATCGTGACCATCATTTCCCTGATCGACCCCGAGTTCAATGTAAAGCTCGACAAAGCCCTGTTTAAGTTCGAAGACCCACGGCCGCCGTCCACCCACTCACCCTGAGTGGGATACGCAGCGCAGCCTCCGTTGGTTCATGCATGAAGTGCATGGCTGCGATGCGCCGGCTGCAATTGCGGTGTCGAGATTGACAACCATTTGAAGCTTTGGAGACGATGATTCCGTTATGGGAAGCAGTCTCCCGGATGGTTCCCCTGCCGTCCGTGAGCTTCCGGAAAGGAAGCTTGAAGCGCCCGGTTAACCCCCCTGGCCGGGCGCTTTTTTTCGCCCGCATTTCTGAATACTGACCATTGTCTGGGTTTGCGGCGATCGCTCGCCTTCGGCGAACGCGGTGTCTACCGATCTCGGCAACCCCGACGGATCATCGCTGGAGCAATATCCGATCGAGCGGAATCGCTTGATCGGATTTACTTGCGCTAAAAAATTAAACAGTTAGAGCGCAGCGCCCGGCGCGCCGCGTGCCCTCAGCGCTGCTCGATCTCCTCGCGCAGCATTTCCAGCGTCAGCCACTCCTCCTCGGCCGCCGCCAGGTCCGCTTCCGCCCGGACCAGGTCGGCCGTCCGCGTCTCGAAGCCGGCCCGGTCGCGGGCGTAGAGGCCGGGGTCGGACAAGGCTGCACGCAGGCCGGCCAGCGTCGCGTGCAGCTCCTCCATCCGTCCCGGCAGGGTGCGCAGCGCGTGCTGCTGGCGGAAGCTCAGCTTGCGCCGCGGCGGCGGGGACACGGGTGAAGCGGCGGCCGAGGCCGAGGCCGAGGCGGCGGCGGCGGGGGCCGGGGCGGGGCGCGCCGCGGCGGCCACCGACTTCGCCTCGACGCCGCGGCCGCGCTGCGCCAGCATGTCCGTATAGCCGCCGGCGTATTCCTGCCAGCGGCCGGCGCCTTCGCTGACGATCAGCGAGGTCGCCACCCGGTCGAGGAAGTCCCGGTCGTGGCTGACCAGCAGCACCGTTCCGGCATAATCCGCCAGCTGTTCCTGCAGCAGGTCCAGCGTCTCCAGGTCCAGGTCGTTGGTCGGCTCGTCCAGCACCAGCAGGTTGGACGGCACGGCGAAGGCGCGCGCCAGCAAAAGCCGGCCGCGCTCGCCGCCGGAGAGTGCCGAGACCGGCGTGCGTGCCTGGGCGGGGTCGAACAGGAAGTCCTTCATGTAGCCGAAGACGTGGCGGGGGGCGCCGGCCACGAACACCTGGTCGCCGGCACCGCCCGTCAGCGTCTCGATCAGCGTCGCGGAGGGATCGAGCGCCTCGCGCCGCTGGTCGAGCGTGACCATCGCAAGCCCGGTGCCCAGCGTCACCGTGCCCTCGTCCGGCGCCAGGTCACGGATCAGCATCCGCAGCAGTGTGGTCTTGCCGGAGCCGTTGGCGCCGACGATGCCGACCCGGTCGCCGCGCAGGATCCGCGTCGAGAACTCGCGCACCAGCGGCGCCCCGCCCCAGCCCTTGCTCAGCCGCTCGGCGGCGATGACGAGTGCACCGGACGCCTCGCCCTCGGCCGCCACCATCTTCGCCCGGCCGGGGGCGGCGATGCGCGCCCGCTTGCGCTCGCGCAGGGCCGCCAGCTCCGCCACCCGGCGGACGTTGCGCTTGCGCCGCGCGGTGACGCCGTAGCGCATCCAGTCTTCCTCGCGGGCGATCTGCCGGCCCAGCTTGTGGGCGTCGAGTTCCTCCTCCTCCAGGATCCGGTCGCGCCACGCCTCGAACTCGCCGAAGCCCCGGTCCAGCCTCCGGGTCGCACCCCGGTCGAGCCAGAGCATCGAGCGGGTGAGCTTTTCCAGCAGCCGGCGGTCGTGGCTGATCACCACCATCGCCGCCCGCAGGCCGGCCAGCTCCTCTTCCAGCCAGGCGACGGTGGGCAGGTCCAGGTGGTTGGTGGGCTCGTCCAGCAGCAGGATGTCCGGGTCCGGCGCCAGCGTGCGCGCGAGTGCCGCCCGACGCGCCTCGCCGCCGGAGAGCACCGCCGGGTCCTCGTCGCCGGAAAGGCCCAGCTGCTGCAGCAGGTAGGCGGCCCGATGCGGATCGTCGCCGGGGCCGAGGCCGGCCTCCACGTAGGCCAGCGTGGTGGTGAAGCCGCGCAGGTCCGGCTCCTGCGGCAGGTAGCGCACGGTCGCACCCGGCTGCAGGAAGCGGGCGCCGGCGTCCGCCTCGATCTCGCCGGCGGCGATCTTCAGCAGGCTGGACTTGCCCGAGCCGTTGCGCCCGATCAGCGCGAGGCGCTCGCCGGGTGCCACCGCCAGCGTCGCATCGGTGAGCAGCGGCGTCCCGCCGAACGTGAGCCGGATGTTCTGCAGCAGCAGCAGCGGTGGTGGGGCCATGGGTGAACCGGTCCGGGCAGCGGCGAGCTCAGGCGGGTGGCTGGCCGAGCACGCGGCCGGCGACGGCATCCAGCTTTGCCACCAGTTCCGGATCACGGAAGCCCGGATGGGTGATGATCGCCTGGGCGAGCGCCGTGTGGCAGCCTTCCCGGCAGGACCCCACCCGTCCCGCCAGTCGCGGCGCCACCGCCTTCACCAGCGCCCGCGCCCGGGCGGCGTTCTCGGTCAGCACCCGGATGATCGCCTCGACGGTGACGTGGTCGTGGTCCGGGTGCCAGCAGTCGAAGTCGGTGACCATGGCGACGGTGGCGTAGCACAGCTCCGCCTCGCGGGCGAGCTTGGCTTCGGGCATGTTGGTCATGCCGATCACGTCGCAGCCCCACGAGCGGTAGAGCCGGCTCTCCGCCAGGGTCGAGAACTGCGGGCCCTCCATCACCAGGTAGGTGCCGCCGCGCACCGCCCCGATGCCGAGCTCCGCGCACGCCTGCTGCAGGGCGTCGCCCAGCCGGGCGCACACCGGCCGCCCCAGCCCCACGTGCGCCACCAGCCCCTCGCCGAAGAATGTCTTGGCGCGGGCGAACGTGCGATCGATGAACTGGTCGACGAGGACGAACGTCCCCGGCGGCAGATCCTCGCGCAGCGACCCGCAGGCCGACAGCGAGATCACCTCGGTGACGCCCAGGCGCTTGAGTGCGTCGATGTTGGCGCGGTTGTTCAGGTCCGACGGCGGGATGCGGTGGCCGCGGCCGTGGCGCGGCAGGAAGACACACCTCAACCCGCCCAGCCAGCCGGTCAGCAGCTCGTCGGACGGAGCGCCCCACGGGGTGGGGACCGGCCGCCATTCGGCCCCTTCCAGCCCCTCGATCTCGTAGACGCCGCTGCCGCCGATGATCCCGAGGACAGGCGGCGTGCCGGGCGGGGTGCCGGGCGGGGTTCCCGGGTTTCCTTCGGGCCGGCTCGCCGGCTCCGGTCCGGTGGTGGGCGTGGTCATGCGGCGCTCCCCGTATCTGCACCCATCGGAGGTTGTCCCCGGCGCGGGCGGCGGCGAGTGTTCCAAGTTTCGCTCGCGGGTTCAATCTCCGGCTCGCGGAGCGGCTGGGGAGTTCCCGCGCCGACCGAAATGATCTAGGTTCTCGGCGTGGGTTAGACATCGGCGAGGCGAAGCCGGAATGCGAACGCGCGCGGCCCTGTCCGATTCGGGCGGGAAGCGGCTTGCGGCCCGTGCCGCGGTCACCGCGGCGGCGCTGGTGCTGTGCACGGTCCCGCCTGCCACCCCCGCCGGCGCGGCGGACGTGGCGGTGGAGGACGGGCGGCTGAGCGCCGATCTGGGCAACGCGGTGCCGATCGCCGACGTGCTGGCAACCGTGGCGCAGAAGACCGGCGCGAAGCTGACCGTCCGCGGCGAACTCGGCACCGCCCGGCCGCAGTCGTTCGCGGGCGTGCCTCTGGCGGAAGCGCTGCCACGCCTGGTGCAACCGAACGGGTTGATCCTGCAGTTCGCCCCGCAGACCGGCGGCGGCCGGAAGCTGGTGGCGATCCGGGCGGTCGCACCGGGGGCCGCAGGCGATCCGGCGCTGGCCGGCCGGCCGCAGGTGAGCCGCAGCGGCGATCCCCGCTCGCGCCAGATCCCCGGGCTGTGGAACTACGAAAAGGGCGACGAGGTGCTGCCGTCCGTCGACGAACGGGTGAGCCGGCTCGCCAAGATCGCCCAGGCGCGCGGCGAGGCGTCGGCGGCGGCGGTGATCTACGTGCTGACCGCCGACCCGGAAAACGCCGTGCGCCGCTCCGCCATCGGCCTGCTGGCCGGGATGCGCAACGCCGAGGCCCGGCAGGCGCTGATGCAGGCGGCCGCCGACGCCGATCCGGAAGTGCGTGCGGATTCGCTCAAGGCGCTGGCGCACCGCCCCGGCGACAAGCCGGTGGCGCTGCTGACGCAGGCGGCGAAGGGCGACGGCGATCCGTCGGTGCGGATCGCGGCGTTCGACCTGCTCTCGGCCAGCAAGGACGGGGAGATGGCGCGGGCGGTGCTGCAGGGGGCGATGAACGACCCGGACCCGCAGGTCCGCGACGCGGCCGAGTCGGCGCTCCGCCGGTAGCACCGTCCCCGCGCGCCCGCCACGGCCGGCGAGGAGGCGGGGCCAGAGCACGGTTTGATCAGGCCGAACCGATCTGATCAAACGGTCGTGCTCCAACTGTTTGATTCTTTGAGCAAGTCAATCCGATCAAGCGATTCCGCCCGATCGGATATTGCTCTAGGCCGGTTCGGAGTGCATCCGGTCGTTGGTAGAATAGGGGTCGATCTCGATAACGATCCGGCCGATCACCGGCACGGGCACCTTGCGGCGACCGCGCTGCTCCATCCGGATGAGTCCAGCCGCGCGAAGCTTTTCCAGAGTGCGCAGCAGGTTCGGCTCGGCGCGGGCGGTCAACGCCGCCAGCGCGCTGACGGAGTTCGGGTTGCAGTCGCGGATCAGCGCCAGCAGGCGCCGGTTCTCGGGGGTGAGCAGCCGGGCGAGCGCTTCCAGCGACTCGAAGCTCGGCGCCGCCGCATCCACCGGGGCGGGGGTCTCGCCACGGGCTACGGCGCGCATTTCCGCTTCCAGATCGGTCAGGTTCTGAATCCTGCACCCAGTCATGTCATGTGCCCTTTTCCTTGACGCTCACAACCCTGTCGGAGAGTCCCTTCTCGCCCAGAACCCGACGCACCTCCCGGAAAAAGTCCGCCAGCAAGGTATCCGCATCCTCGAACGCATAAGGCCGGCCCACGTCGTCGCAGGTACGATGCCAGTGATCGGCCGCCACCGGCCCGGCCTTGAACCTCGAGCCCGGTTCGGGAACACCGTGGGCGTTGTCGAAGCCGACGAGCCGTGTACCCTGTGGGTCATGCAGCGTGAACGAGTAACGGAGGCCGTGTGGACGTTCCGGATCCGGTTCGACGTGCCGAATTTCGAACTTGATCCAGTGTCCGCTTTCAAGCCAGTGCACGCGCCCATCGAACGCCATAAGGAATTCCAGCGTATGATCGGGCTGGTCGGCATCGTCTATCATATCATCACAGGATAAGCACGAACCACGCCATTCCGGGCGTGTTCGGGTGACGATTTGTATCGCCTGCGTTCGCCCGCTCCTACCGGCACGGCGGCAGGGACAGCGGGATCGGCACCGCGCTCGGGTTCGAACCCTGCTCGTCGCAGGCGGCGTTCAGCTGCCATTGGGTCAGGCCCCGGGCGCCGGTGAGGTCGGCGCCGGCGAAGACCGTGCCGTTGAACACCGCGCCGCCCAGTTGGGCGCCCCGCAGCCAGGTGTTCTGGATCACCGCGCCGGAGAGATCGACGTCCCGCAGATCGGCGTTGCTCAGATCGACGCCGACGAACGCGGCACCCCGCAGGTCCGCCCCTTCGAAGTTGGAGCCCATCAGCCTGCTGTCCGTCAGCCGCGCACCGGCCAGCTCGCCGCCGGAGAAGTCGCAGTCCTGGCAGTCGCCCGACTGCTGCAGGCGCTGCAGGTCCTGCTCGTCCAGCGCCGCGGCGGGCCCCGCCATCAGCATCGTCCCCACTGCCGCCGCGAGTCCCATCAGCAGCACGCCCGATCTCCGCATGATCCTGCCCTCTCCTGGTCGGCATCGGCGCTCGACCCCACGGCGCCCGTGACCCACAATCGAGCTTACCACGCGGCCGAGGGTGGCGGGTCGTCAGGTTGCCCCTTGACCCGCCGCGCCGGCGCGGGCACGTAATCGTGCATGCGCGTGTTTCGCCACTTCGAAAACCTGCCGGCCGACATGCGCGGTGCGTCCGTTGCCGTCGGCAACTTCGACGGGGTGCACCTGGGCCACGCCGAGGTGATCGGCGAGGCCGGGCGCATCGCCCGCGCCGCCGACCAGCCGTGGGCGGTGCTGACCCTGGAGCCGCATCCGCGCTCGCTGTTCGATCCCGGCGCCCCGCCGTTCCGGCTGACGCCGCTGCCGGCGAAGATCCGCCAGATCGAGGCCCTGGGCCCGGACGCGCTGGTGATCATCCCGTTCGACGCCGAGTTCGCCAAGACGCCGCCGCGCGCCTTCGTCGAGCGCGTCGTCGTCAAAGGGCTCTGCGCCCGGCACGTGGTCTGCGGCCACGACTTCGCCTTCGGCCACGGCCGCAGGGGGACGCCCGAGCTGCTGCTGTGGCTGGGCGAGGAGTTCGATTTCGGCTTCGCCTGCGTGCACGAGATCAAGGACGCCGACGGCGAGCCGTATTCCTCGACCCGCATCCGCGACTCCCTGCGCGCCGGCCATCCGGAAGCCGCCGCCCGCCTGCTGGGCCGGCCGTTCGCCATCGAGGGCGAGGTGGTGGAGGGCGACCGGCGGGGCCGGACGCTGGGCTTCCCCACCGCCAACCAGCGACTGGGCGAGTACCTGCGGCCGGCGGCGGGCGTCTACGCGGTGCGCGCACGCACCCTGGACGGAGCGGACGCCGGGCCGGCGTGGACCGGTGTCGCCAATCTGGGCCTGCGCCCCACCTTCGACGGCACCGAGCCGCGGCTGGAAACGCACCTGTTCGACGTCTCACCCGAACTCTACGGCCGGAAGCTCGCAGTGGAGCTGCACCACTTCCTGCGCCCGGAAAAGAAGTTTGACGGGATCGAGGCTTTGCGGGCACAAATCGCCGAGGATTGTATCCGGGCGCGCCGCCTGCTGGCGGCCGAGGGTGACGTGCCACGCGTGCGCGCCACCGGCTCCTGACCCGCCGGCAATCTTGACCGAGAGGCCCCCAATGAGAGACCGCGAGTGACCGGCGCCCCGAGCGAACCCACAGCCGTGGATTACAAGCAGACCGTCTTCCTGCCGCGCACCGACTTCGCGATGAAGGCCGAACTGCCGAAGCGCGAGCCGCAGATGCTCGCCCGCTGGCGCCGCCTGGGGCTTTACGAGCGCCTGCGCGCCGCCGCCGCCGGGCGGCCGAAGTTCATCCTCCACGACGGCCCGCCGTACGCCAACGGCAACATCCACATCGGCACGGCGCTGAACAAGATCCTCAAGGACGTGGTGGTCCGCGCCCAGCAGATGCTGGGCAAGGACGCGGCCTACGTGCCGGGCTGGGACTGCCACGGCCTGCCGATCGAATGGAAGATCGAGGAGAGCTACCGCGAGAAGGGGCGCAGCAAGGACGACGTGCCGATCCTGGAGCTGCGCCGGCAGTGCCGGGCGTTCGCCGAGAAGTGGATCGACATCCAGCGCGAGGAGTTCCGCCGGCTGGGCGTCGAGGGCGACTGGGACCGGCCGTACACGACGATGAGCTACGCCGCCGAGGCGCAGATCGTCCGCGAGCTGGGCAGGTTCCTGGTCTCGGGGGCGCTCTACAAGGGCGCCAAGCCGGTGATGTGGTCGGTGGTCGAGAAGACGGCGCTGGCGGAAGCGGAGGTCGAGTACCACGACCACACCTCGACCACCATCTTCGTCGCCTTTCCGGTGCGTCATCCCGGGCACTCGCTGCTGTCGGGCGCCTCGGTGGTGATCTGGACGACGACGCCCTGGACCATCCCCGGCAACCGGGCGATCGCCTACGGTTCCGAGTTCCAGTACGCCCTGTTCGAGGTGACGGCGGCGCACGAGGGCAGCCGGATGCGGCCGGGCGACCGGCTGGTGATCGGCGCGGCACTGGCCGACCGGGTGCAGAACGAGCTGAAGATCGCCGACTGGCTGCGGCTGGGCGATATCGAGGGTGCGGCGCTGCAGGGCACCATCTGCCGGCACCCGCTGCACGAGAGCGGCTACGATTTCGACGTTCCGCTGCTGCCGGGATCGTTCGTGGACCTGAGCACCGGCTCGGGCTTCGTGCACATCGCCCCCGGGCATGGCGCCGACGACTGGGAACTGGGCCAGCAGTTCGGCGTTCCGGTGCCGGACACGGTGGGTCCCGACGGCGTCATCCTTGAGCACGTGCCGCTGTTTGCCGGCCGGCGGGTGCTGACCGAGAAGGGCAGGGACGGGGATGCGAACGGGGCGGTGATCGCGGCCCTGGACGAAGCCCGGGCGCTGCTGGCGACGGGAAAGCTGGTGCACAGCTATCCGCATTCCTGGCGCTCGAAGGCGCCGCTGATCTTCCGCAACACGCCGCAGTGGTTCATCGGCATGGAGCGCAACGGCCTGCGGGAGAAGGCGCTGAAGGCGATCGACGAGACCCGGTTCGTGCCCGCGACCGGCCAGAACCGGCTGCGCGGCATGATCGAGACCAGGCCCGACTGGTGCGTCTCCCGCCAGCGGGCGTGGGGCGTGCCGATCACCGTGTTCATCGACAGGCGCACGGGCGAGCCGCTGCGCGATCCGGCCGTGATCGAGCGGGTGGCGGACGCGGTCGAGGCCGGCGGCGCCGACGTGTGGTTCGACGGCGATCCGCGCCGGTTCCTCTCGCCCGGGCACGATCCGGAGCAGTTCGAGCCGGTGACGGATATCCTGGACGTCTGGTTCGATTCCGGCTGCACGCACACCTTCGTGCTCGAGCCGCGCGCCGACCTCGCGTGGCCGGCGCAGCTCTACCTGGAGGGCTCCGACCAGCACCGGGGCTGGTTCCATTCCTCGCTGCTGGAATCGTGCGGCACCCGCGGGCGGGCTCCCTACGAGGCGGTTCTGACGCACGGCTTCGTCATGGCCGAGGACGGCCAGAAGATGTCGAAGTCGCTGGGCAATGTCGTCGCCCCGCAGCAGGTGGTGGACCAGCACGGTGCCGATGTTCTCCGCCTGTGGGTCGTGGCCTCGGACTATTCCGAGGACCTGCGCATCGGACGCGACATCCTGAAGCAGAACGCCGATGTCTACCGGCGTTTCCGCAACACGCTGCGCTACCTGCTGGGCAACCTCGCTGGATTCACCGATGCCGAGAAGCTGCCGGTGGCGGAGATGCCGGAACTGGAGCGCTGGGTGCTGCATCGTCTGGCCCAGCTCGACGATCAGCTTCGCCAGGCTTGCGAGGATCTGCAGTTCCACGGCTTCTTCGCCGAGCTGCACACCTTCTGCGCGGTGGACCTGTCGGCCTTCTACTTCGACGTCCGCAAGGACGCACTCTATTGCGATCCGGCCGGCTCGCTGCGCCGGCGTGCCGCGCGCACCGCACTCGACGCCATCTTCGACTGCCTGACCGCCTGGCTCGCGCCGTTCCTGTGCTTCACCGCCGAGGAGGCCTGGCTCGCCCGCCACCCGGGCGAGGACGAGAGCGTGCACCTGCGCCTGTTCCCGGCAATCCCGCCCGAGTGGCGGAACGAGGAACTGGCGGAGCGGTGGAAGACGGTGCGCCGGCTGCGCCGGGTGGTCACCGGCGCACTCGAGGTGGAGCGGGCGGCGAAGCGGATCGGCGCCAGCCTGCAGGCGCATCCGCGCATCTGGGCGGGCGACGAATACCGGTCCGCCTGTGCCGGCCTCGATCTGGCCGAACTCTCGATCACGTCCGCCGCCAGCTTTGCCGACGGCCCACCGCCGGACGACGGGTTCACGCTGGCCGATACGCCGGGCGTCACCGTCCGCGTCGAGCCGGCAACCGGCGAGAAGTGCGCCCGCTGCTGGCAGGTGCTGCCGGACGTGGGGCAGCACGCCCAGCATCCGGATCTGTGCGGGCGGTGCGTGGACGCCGTCGAACTGCATCGCGCCGCCGCCGAATGATCCGCACTCGATCGCTCACCCGCGGCCTGGGGCTGGCGGCCGTCGTCGTCGTCCTCGACCAGCTGACCAAGTGGTGGATTCTGGACCACGTGATGCAGCCGCCGCGCGTCATCGAGGTCACGCCCTTCTTCAACCTGGTGATGACCTGGAACCGGGGCGTCAGCTTCGGCCTGTTCAACAACGATTCGCCGTACAACGCTCTGGTGCTGTCGGGCGTGGCGCTGGCGATCGCAGCGCTGCTGGTGGTATGGCTGGCCCGCGCCGCCCAACCGTTGATGGTCTGGGGCCTGGGGCTTATCATCGGCGGGGCGATCGGCAACATGATCGACCGGCTGCGGTTCGGCGCGGTTGCGGACTTCCTCGACGTCCACGCCGGGGGTTGGCACTGGCCGGCGTTCAACGTCGCGGATGCGGCGATTACCATCGGTGTCGCAGTGTTGATCGCGGATTCCTTGTTCGGCAGCGCGTCTGCCCGTAAAAGCGAAGCAGCGACAGGTAAGGAAGCAGGCGAATGAAGCGCAGGACCACAGCCATGCTGCTTCTCGCGGCACTGCCGCTGGTCGGCGGCTGCGAGGGTGTGAAGGAGGAACTCGGCATCGGCGTCAAGCGCCCGCCCGACGAGTTCACCGTCTATTCCCGCGCACCGCTGAGCATGCCGCCCGACTTCGCGCTGCGGCCGCCCGCCAGTGGCGACACCACTGCCAGCCAGGCTGCCGCTCCCCGGGAGATCGCGCGGCGGGCCATGCTGGGCGGCACCCCGGCACCGGCCGGCGCCGGTGCGGACAGAAGCTCCCCCGGGCTGCAGGCGCTGCTTCAGCAAACCGGCGCCGCCACTGCCAACGGCGACATCCGCGCCCAGGTCAACCGGGAGACGACCATTCTGGCCGAGGCGGACCAGAGCTTCGTCGAAAAGCTCATGTTCTGGTCCGATACGCCGCAGGACGCCACCGTCGTCGATGCGGCGGCGGAGACGCGGCGCATCCACGAAAATCAGGCGCTCAACCGGCCGATCACCGACGGCGACACGCCGACGATCCGCCGCGCACCGAAGGCCTTGCTCGAAGGCATCTTCTGACGCAGGGGGCGTCCCGACCCCCGCGTCGCCGCCCCTGCAGGGCGCCGGGCGGGACAGGTGGGCCCGGCCCGGCCGTGCTCGGGAACAGAGGTCGACCATGCATCATGTCGCTGCCGTCCGGCCGGGGCGCCGGATTCGATCGGCCGCCGCGGCCCTCCTCGCCGTCGCCGTCTTCGGCGTCGCGGTCGCCCCGCCGGCCACGGCCGCCGTGTTCAGCCCGCAGAGTGCGACGCTGGCCAACGGCCTGCAGGTGGTCGCGGTCTCCGACCACCGGCTGCCGGTGGTCAGCCACATGGTCTGGTACAAGGTGGGCGCGGCGGACGAGCCGCCCGGCCACTCGGGCATCGCGCACCTGCTGGAACACCTGATGTTCAAGGGCACGCCCACCGTGCCGCAGGGCGAGTTCTCGCGGCGGATCGCCCGCATCGGCGGCCAGGAGAATGCGTTCACCTCCTACGACTACACCGCCTACTACCAGAACGTCGCCCGTGACCGGCTGGAGCAGGTGATGGAGATGGAGGCGGACCGCATGGTCAACCTGACGCTGACCGAGGCGCAGGTGACCCCGGAGCGGATGGTGGTGCTGGAGGAACGCAGCCAGCGGATCGACAACGACCCGGCCGCCATCCTGGGCGAGGAGGCGCAGGCGGTGCGCTTCCTGAACCATCCCTACCGGCGGCCGATCATCGGCTGGCTGCACGAGATCGAGGGCCTGGACGCCAAGGAGGTCCTCGCGTTCTATCGTCGCTGGTACGCGCCCAACAACGCCGTCGTCGTCGTCTCCGGCGACATCACGCTGGACGACCTGCGCGCGCTCGCCGAGCGCACCTACGGCCGGCTGCCGAAGGGCGAGCTGCCCGATCGCCCGCAACTGGGCGAGCCGCCGCAGCGGGTGGAGCGGCGCGTCTCGCTCACCGACGCCCGCGTCGGCCAGCCGTCGTGGACCCGGTCGTGGCTGGCGCCCAGCTACCGGTCGGGCGAGGTGGCCCGGGCCTACCCGCTGCAGGTGCTGGCGGAGCTACTGGGCGGCGGGCCGACCAGCCGGCTGTATCGGCGGCTGGTGGTGGAGCAGCCGCTCGCCGTGGCCGCCGCCGCGGGGTACGACCCGACGCAGCGCGGACCGGCATCGTTCATCGTCTACGCCAGCCCCCGCCCCGGCGTGGCCCTGGAGCAGATCGAAGACGCGGTGGAGGCCGAAATAGCGGCGCTGGTGCGGCCGGGCTCCAACGATCCGATCGGCGAGGAGGAGGTGGCGCGCGCCAAGGGCCGCATGGCCGCGGATGCGGTCTACGCGCGGGACCAGTATTCCACCGCCTCGCACCTGATCGGCGAGGCGCTGTCGATCGGCCAGAGCCTGGACGACGTCGAGGCCTGGCCCGAGCGCATCGCCGCCGTCGACCGGGCGCAGGTGGAGGCGGCGGCACGCGCCGTGCTGCGCGACACCGGTGTCACGGCGCTGCTGCTGGCGGACGGCACCGCACCGCCCACGGACGGGCCGCCCACGGACGGGCCACCCGCCCCGGCGGGCCCGCCCCCGGGCCGGGGCGGAACGGTGATCCGATGACCGGGTCGGCGCGGGCGATCGCCGCCGCCCTGCGGCCGGCCGGCCTCGGGGCGGCGCTGTTGGCGGCGCTGCTGCTCCTGGCCGTGCCGGCGGCGGCGGGGGTGAAGATCCAGCGGGTGACCGCCGGCGGCATCGAGGCGTGGCTGGTCGAGGACCACACCAACCCGATCATCGCCGTGCGCGTCGCCTTCCGCGGCTCCGGTACCGCCGCCGACCCGGCGGAGAAGGGCGGCCTCGCCCGCATGGCGTCCGGGCTGCTGGACGAAGGGGCGGGCGAGCTGGACAGCCAGGCGTTCCAGGCGCGGCTGCAGGACCTGGCCATCAGCCTGAGCTTCGATGCCGGCCTGGACGACTTCGGCGGCTCGCTGCAGACCCTGTCCCAGAACCGGGACGAGGCATTCCGGCTGCTGCGCCTGGCGCTCACCCGGCCGCGCTTCGATCCCGAGCCGGTGGCGCGGATCCGCAGCCAGCTGCAGGCGGGGCTGCGCCGCGACGCGGAGGACCCGGAGACGGTGGCCAGCCTGCGGCTGTGGGCGGCGCTCTTCCCCGACCACCCGTACGGCCGACCGACCGACGGCACGGAAGCGAGCCTGGGGCGGATCGACGCCGCCGACCTGCGCGCGTTCGCCGCCGGCCGGCTGGGCCGCGACCGGCTGATCCTGGGCGTCGTCGGCGACATCGACGCGGCCCGGCTGGCGGCGCTGCTGCCGGCGACCTTCGCAGACCTGCCGGAACGCTCGACGGCGACCGCCACACCGGCCGTGCGGCCCGCGACCGGCGGGGCGGTCACCGTCGTCGACATGGACATCCCGCAGAGCGCGATCACCTTCGCCCAGGCGGGACTGAAGCGCGACGATCCGCGGTTCTACGCGCTCACGGTGCTGAACCAGATCCTCGGCGGCCACGGACTCACCTCGCGGCTGTTCGAGGAAGTGCGGGAACAGCGCGGACTGGTCTATTCCGTGGGCACCGGGTTGGTGCCGCTCGACCATTCCGCCCTCATTCTGGGCAACGCCGGCACCGCCAACGAGCGGGTGGGGGAAACCATCGCCGTCATCCGCGAGCAGTGGCGCCGATTCGCCGAGCGGGGCGCCACCGACGCCGAGCTGGCGGACAGCAAGACGTTCCTCACCGGATCGTTTGCGCTGCGATTCGCCGGCAGCGGCCGGCTCGCCGGGCTGCTTGCGTCCATTCAGTTGCAGAACCTGGGCATCGACTACCTCGATCGGCGAAATGCGCTGATCGAGGCGGTCAGCAACGAGGATGTGGGCCGGCTGGCCCGGGAGCTGCTCACCCCCGATGCACTCCGCTTCGTCGTCGTCGGCCGGCCGCAGGGCCTCACTCCTCCCAGATAAGTTCGACCGTTTCCTGACCGCATTCGCGATCGCACAAGCCGCGGCACGCTTCTTGCCTGAAGTTGTGTGTCGCTTGCGTTAAATTCGGTTGAATATCTGTGACTTGCGTCACTGGCAAATTGACCGAGACGCGGTACTTGTGCGATAGCAGCGGCCGAGCGGACATTGGTGCGCTGCAGCATTCTTCGAGAGGAGGACCGATCATGATTCAGAACAAGCTTCTGAAGGAGATGACGTCCCAGTTCCTGTTTCCGTTCATTCTCGCCGCCACCGGGCTCGGCGTCCTGGTGTTCTGGCCGTTCCAGATGTAACTGACCCGGGCGGGCCGCGCCGGTTTCGCACCTGCACGGCCCGCCCGGAGTGGCGCGGGTCCTGCCCGAGTTTTCCTAATCCGCCATCGATGGCCGCAGAGAAGACGACTCCCGGCCGGGCACCTGCCGTCAGTCGCCGTCGTGGCCCGCGCCGTGATCATGGCCGTGGTCCTGGCTCAGGCAGAGGCGGTGGTCGGTCAGGACCTGGATGATCCGGCAGTCGGCGATCCGCCCGCCGCGGCACGCGCCGATCATCCGCTCCAGCTCCCCCTTCAGCGCCGTCAGCCGGGCGATCCGCTCCTCCACCCGGCGCAGGTGCGTCTGCGCGATCCCGTCGGCCGCCGCGCACGGCCGGTTCGGATCATCGGCGAGGCCCAGAAGCTCGCGGATCGCATCCAGCGAAAAGCCCAGCTCGCGGCAGTGGCGGATGAACGACAGCCGCTCGGCGTCGGCGGGGCGATAGTGCCGCTGGTTGCCAAGGCTGCGTACCGCCCGGGGCAGCAGCCCGATTTCCTCGTAGTAGCGGATCGTCTGCACCTTGCAGCCGGTGGCCCGCGCCAGGGCGCCGATGGTGAGGGGCCGCGCCACGGCCGCCGGCGGGCGGGACGCTCGCGCAGATGACGGGCAGGTCGGCATCGCGAATTCCCCTTGAACCTCCAGTGACTGTAGCTCCTAACCTGCCGAATGTCGGCATCCGGGATCTGCGGCGCAAGAGCCCGCGGGATCGCCCGGCCCCGGCCGCAGAAGAGGGAGCAAGACCCATGGGGCACGCATGCTGCGGGGCGCCGAAGTTCGACGGCACCTCGACCGCCTACCGGCGCGTCCTGCTGATCGTCATCGCGCTGAACGCGGCGATGTTCGTGGTCGAGACCGCGGGCGGGCATCTGGCCGGCTCGCAGGCGCTGCAGGCGGACGCGCTCGACTTCCTGGGCGACGCCGCGACCTACGCACTCACGCTCACGATGATCGGCCGGCCGGCCGTATGGCGGGCGAACGCGGCGCTGTTCAAGGCGTCGACGCTGGCAGGCCTCGCCGCCTGGGTCATCGGCTCGACTCTGTGGCGCATCGCCTCCGGCGCAGCACCGGAGCCTGTGACGATGAGCGCCATCGGTGCACTGGCGCTGGCGGTGAACGTGGGCTGCGCGGTGCTGCTGCTGCGCTTCCGCAACGGCGACGCCAACGTCCGCTCCGCCTGGCTGTGCAGCCGCAACGACGCCATCGGCAACGCCGCCGTGGTGCTGGCGGCGGCCGGCGTCTGGGCCAGCGGCACCGCCTGGCCGGACCTGCTGGTGGCGCTCGGCATGGGCAGCCTGTTCCTGCATTCGGCCACCGGCATCCTGCGGCAGGCGCTGGCGGAGAAGCAGGCGGCGCCTTCGATCCGCTCCCGCCCGGCGGCACAGGCGGGCGAATAGAGCGCGGTTTGATCAGATCGAACCGATCTGATCAAACGGTCGGGCTCTACCTGTTTGATTTCTGGAGCAACTCAATCCGATCAAGCGATTCCGCTTGATCGGATATTGCTCCAGCCGCGACGCCGAACGCTATCCTGCGGTCACACCGGATCGATATAGAATAATAGGGCATTGGCCCTATAAGCAGCTTGTGCCTGCTGTCCAACGGCGCCCGTACGGCCTTCCGCCAACGCGCTACCGGGGCCCGCCGGGAGCGTACTTGATCAGGAAAGCATCCGCCTTCCCGAGGTTGACGTAACCCGGCAGCGATCCGGAGGTGTAGCCGACTACGTAGGCATTGCCGTCGGCGTCAACGGCAACCCCCGCCGCCCAGTCGTCGCCGGTGGTCGCCGGCTGGTCCCGCCAGAGGTTGTGGCCGTCGCGGTCGTACTTGATCACGATAGCGTCATTGGCCCCCATGTGCAGGCCGCCCAAGGAACCATTGGTCCGGCCCACCATATAGACATTGCCCTCCGCATCGGTGGCAACGTCGCTGGCAGAATCATAGGATCTCGTGCCCGGCTGGCGCTTCCATAAGGTGCGGCCGTCGCGGTCGAACTTGATCAGGAAGCCATCCTCGCTCACCTTCCACTTGCCGCCCAGCGCGCCCCAGGTCCGGCCCGCCACGTAGACGTTGCCATCGCCGTCGGTGGCGACGCCGGTGGCATAATCCTGGTAGACCGAACCCGGCTGACGCTTCCATAAGGCGTGGCCATCGCGGTCGAACTTGATCAGGAAGACGTCGAAGGACCCCGTTTTCGCTCCCCCGAGGGAGCCGCGCGTGTAGCCGGCCAGATAGACGTTGCCGTCCGCATCGGTGGCGACACCGGTGGCCTCGTCGGAGTCGACCGTACCCGGCTGTCGCTTCCACAGCATGCGGCCGTCATGGTCGTATTTGATCACGAAGGCGTCGCTGCGGCCCTGGTTCGAGCCGCCGAGCGCGCCGCCGGTAGTGCCCGCGACGTAGACGTTGCCGGCGGCGTCGGTGGCGACGGCGTGCGCATACTCATAGGACGTCGTGCCTGGCTGGCGGCTCCACAGTGTCCGGCCGTCACGGTCGAACGCCATGATGAAGGCATCCCTGGAGCCCTTGTTCGCACCGCCGAGCGCGCCGTCGGTGGCGCCGACGAGGAAGACGTTGCCGGCGGCGTCGGTGGCGATGTGGAGTAGGCTGTCGACCGTCGTCGTGCCCGGCTGGCGTCGCCACAACTCGTTGCCGTCGCGATCGAAGGTGACGACCAGGGTGTCCGTGGAGCCCTTGTAGGCGCCGAAATGCCCATAGGTGTAGCCCGCGACGTGCACCCGCCCGTCCGGGCCGACCGCCACGCCGGCAGCAGCATCGTCCTGAAGCGTTCCGAACTGCCGGATCCACTCCGGCTCGCCCGCCTGTGCGGTGGACGCCGTTCCAGCTACGGACGCCAGCAGCGCCGCCGCGAGGGCCGTATACAGAAGTCTGCTCATCTCCCCTGCTCCTCTCCCGGACGTCCCATCGTGCCCCCTGCGAGCGCGGCACGATGCCGCGACCGCAGGTGCTGCGCCGAATGCGGCTAAGCGGATTTCGGAAGACGATGCTGTGTGCGCCCGCCCGCACGTGATCCCTGTGGGCCTGCCCCCCCGCCCGACGCGATCGCCATCATCGCCGGGGCGCATTCGCAGGACAAGCGAAGGTTTCAGGTCCGGATCGCACACAAATCTCAGTCGCAGCCGGACACGCAGCTCCCGGCTGCGACTGCGTCGACGGATGCGGGCGAGGGCGCGGCGCTATTGCGGCCCGTCGGGTCCGTACTTGATCAGGAAGGCGCCGGGCGTGCACGTCTCGATGCAGCCCGGCAGCACCCCGCCCGTGCCGCCCGTGACATAGACATTGCCGTCGGCATCGGTGGCGACACTCGTTGCCAGGCCTCCCTCGTCGGTGCCTGGCTGGTCCTGCCAGACGATCTGGCCGTCCCGGTCGTACTTGATGACGAACGCGTCGATCTTCCCTTTGAAGTCCCCGGCGAGCGCACCGCGTGTCGAGCCGACGAGGTAGACGTTGCTGTCCGCATCCGTGGCGACGCTCGTCGCATACTCCTCGGCCGGCGTTCCCGGCTGCTTTCGCCAGATCGTGCGGCCATCGCGGTCGTACTTGAGCAGGAAGGCGTCTGTGTTTCCCTGGCTGGGACCGCCGAGCCAACCGGTGGTGGTGCCAGCGACGTAGACGTTGCCGTCGGCATCGGTGGCGACGCCGGAAGCGCCGTCGTATCCGGGCGAGCCCGGCTGGCGCTTCCACAGCGTATGGCCGTCGCGATCGTATTTGATGAGGAAGGCGTCCTGGACGCCCTTGTAGGTACCGCCGAGCGACCCGTCGGCTTCTCCTGCGACGTAAACGCTGCCATCACTGTGGGTGGCGACGGCCCAGGCGCGATCCAGCTCGGTCGAGCCCGGCTGGCGCTTCCACAGGATGCGGCCGTCGAGGTCGTACTTGATCACAAAGGCGTCGACATAGCCCTTGAACGTCCCGGCGAAGCCGTCCTGGGTTTCACCCACGACGTAGAGGCCGCCGTCGGCGCCGGTGGCGACGCCATGGCCTTCCTGAAATTCCGTCGTGCCCGGTTGCCGCCTCCACAGGATGCGCCCATCAGCGTCGAAGGCGATCACCGAGGCGTTCAGATCCGCAACGTGGCCAGGTCCCTCACTGTAGACAGTTCCCACACTGTAGACATTCCCGGCCACATCCGTGGCAACAGCGTAAGCCTGATCGCCCCAGCCCGTTCCCGGCTGGCGCCGCCACAGCTCCGTGCCGTCGCCATCGAAGGTGATGGCGAACGCATCGTCGTATCCTTTGGGCGGGCCGTAGAACGCGCCGCGGACCCATCCAGCCACATGCACCCTGCCCTGCGGGCCGGTCGCAACCCCGAGAGCCTCGATCTGCGCCATCGGACCCGGTTTCACGCCGAACTGCCGCACCCATTCCGGCTCGCCCGCCAGGGCGGCGGAGGCCATGCCCGCCATTGCCATGACGACGGCGGCCAGCGCCGTTCGCAGTCTGCTGCTCATCTCGCCTGCTCCCCACCCGGAGGTCCGATCGCGCGGCCGGCCGGCCGGGTTGCCGGCGGCGGCGCCGCGCCGCGCGCATCGCCAGCGGAGAGGCCCTCGCCTCGACGCAATGGATGTGTCGCGCACCCCGGGCGAGACCCCTCCGCCTCGCGCGACGGACAGCGTGCCATGGCGTGCCCGGCCGGTCGAGAGAACATCGTGAGTAGGAAGTTTCTCCGTGCGCGTCCCCATCGGCCGGGGGCCATCGCGGACCGGGGCCCTGCGGGTCTCCGTACCGCGGCCTTTCCACCGCTTCCGACGCGCCGACCGCGCTACCGGAAGATGTCCAGGTTGCCGAGGAACTGCTGGGTGCTGTTTTCCCAGGAATAGGTCTGGGCGTGGGCGAGGCAGACCTGGGGCGGGATGGTCAGTGCCCGGCGCACCGCCTCGCCCAGGTTCTCGTCCAGGCAGCCGGCGGCCGAGCCGTCGATCACGTCCAGCGGGCCGGGGACCGGATAGGCCGCGACGGGCACGCCCGAGGCGAGCGCTTCCAGCAGCACCAGGCCGAAGGTGTCGGTGCGGCTGGGGAAGACGAAGACGTCGGCGCCGGCGTAGTGGCAGGCCAGATCCTCGCCGTGCCTGGCACCCACGAACACCGCCTGCGGGTAGTCCCGGCGCAGGGCCGGCAGCTGCGGGCCGTCGCCCACCACCACCTTGGTGCCCGGCAGATCCAGGCGCAGGAAGTCCTCGACGCTCTTCTCCACCGCCAGCCGGCCCACGTACAAGCTGATCGGCCGGGGATGGGGGAAGAAGGCCTTGTCACGGGGGCGGAACAGTGCCGTGTCGACACCACGCGACCAGCGGCCGATGCGGGTGAAGCCCCGCTCCCTGAGCGCCGCCTCCACCGACGGCGTGGCGACCATCACCCGGGTCGCCGGGCCGTGGAACCAGCGCAACCAGCCGTAGGTCCAGGTGAGCGGCACCGACCAGCGGGCGTGCACGTATTCGGGGAAGCGGGTGTGGAACGAGGTGGTGAACGGGTAGCCCCGGCGCCGGCAGGCGCGGCGCGCGATCAGGCCCAGCGGGCCTTCGGTGGCGATGTGGATCGCCGCCGGCCACACCTCCTCGATGATCCGGGCGACGGCGCCCGGCGGCGGCACCGCCAGTCGGATCTCTGGATACGACGGGCAGGGAACGCTGGAGAACCGGTCGGGGGTGATGAGCGTGACGTTGTGCCCCAGCCCCTGCAGGTGCCGGGTCAGGGTTCCGAGCGTTCGGACGACGCCGTTGACCTGAGGAAGCCAGGCGTCAGTGACAAGGAGGATCTGCATTCAGGCGTCTCGACCCGCGACAGGCCGGCGGCGCGCCGGATTTCCGCCCAGCGCAGGATCTCGAAGGTGCCGTCCAGGTGCTCGACCAGTGCTGTACAACTTTCCACCCAGTCCCCGTCGTTGCAGTAGACGATGTCGTCGAACTGCCGGATCTCCGCCGTATGGATGTGGCCGCAGATCACGCCGTCGACGCCGCGGCGGCGCGCTTCGGCGACCACCGCGTGCTCGTAGTTGCTGATGTACTCGACCGCGTTCTTGACCTTGTGCTTCAGGTAGGCGGACAGTGACCAGTACCCGAAACCCAGCCGGCGGCGCGCGATGTTGAACCACAGGTTCATGCTCAACGCCGCGTTGTAGGCCCGGTCGCCGACGAACGCCAACCACTTGGCGTACTTGACGATGCCGTCGAACTGATCGCCGTGGAGGACCAGGAAGCGCCGGCCGTCGAGCGCGGTATGGATCGCCTCGCCCAGGACGACGACGCGACCGAAGCGGTGGCCCACGAAGTCGCGGAAGCTCTCGTCATGGTTTCCGGGCACGTAGATGACCCGCGTTCCCTTCCGCGCCTTGCGCAGCAGCTTCTGGATCACGTCGTTGTGCGCCTGCTGCCAGTACCAGGAGCGGCGCATCCGCCAGATATCGACGATGTCTCCTACCAGGTACAGGTAATCCGATTCGGTCGAACGCAGGAAGTCCAAGAGCAGCTCGGCGTTACACCCGCGCGTGCCAAGGTGAATATCCGAAATCCAAATTGCGCGATACCGGTATTGCTCCACGGACACTGCGTTCATAACCATTCCTGCGCCGATGTCTGGGAGACGGCCGACCCACCCGTTGCGGAACGGCTAGTATATTAGCCGGCATTGGTCCTCACGCGGATTTTTCGGCGCTTCACAAAAAATTATGCGTCCTGTCGCGAATCTGTCATATTTGCAGGTTGGTGCACGATCAGCGGGATCGACGAAACCAGCATGCTCGACCAGTCCAGGGGGTGGCTCGCCGCGCTGTCGCAGGCGCCGGCGCTCACACGGCTCACCGTCATTCACAATCCCGTCTCCGGGCGGGCCAACGGCGCCCGGTTCGGCCGCCTGCTGCGCGCGCTGCAGGGCACCGGGCTCGAGATCGTGCTGCGCACGACGACCATGAAGGGCGACGGCGAACGGCTGGCCGCCCAGGCGTCGCGCGCCACCGACGGCATCCTGGTGGTGGCCGGTGGCGACGGCACCATCAACGAGGTGATCAACGGCGCCTCGCCCCGGGACTGCCCGCCGATCGCGGTGTTGCCCATGGGCACCGCCAACGTGCTGCATGCCGAACTGGGCCTGCCGTCCGAGCCGAAGGCGCTGGCGGCTGCGATCGCCGGCGTTGCCACGCTGCCGGTGTACACGCCGCTGGCCAACGGCCGGCGGTTTGCGGTGATGGCCGGTGCCGGCTTCGATGCGCACGTGGTCGCGGCGGTGGATGCCGGCGGCAGCAAGCGGCTGCTGGGCCGGGCGGCCTACGTGCTGGGCTACCTGCGCACGCTGCTGCGCTTCCCGTTCCGGGGCTACGACGTGATCATCGACGGCATTTCCTTCCGGGCCGCCTCGGTGGTGATCGCCAACGCCCGTTACTACGGCGGCCGGTTCACCTGCACGCCCGGCGCGCGGGTCGACGAGCCGGAGCTGCATGTGTGCCTGTTCCTCAGCCCCGGCCGATGGAGTGCGGTGCGCTACGCACTCGCCCTGCTGACCGGAACCCTGCACCTGCGTCCCGACGTGGCGATCCTGCGCGCCCGGCACGTGGTCGTCCACGGCGAGGCCGGCGAGCCGGTGCAGTGCGACGGCGACATCGTCACGACGCTGCCGCTGACCGTCGAGGCGGACGGGCAGTCGCTGCCGTTCGTGGTGCCCCTGGAGTTCGAGGCACCTCGGGCGGCGGAGTGACTCAGCCGGCGATTCTCCCCGACCGTCACATGCTCCAACTGTTTGATTTTTAGAGCAAGTAGATCCGATCAAGCGATTCCGCTCGATCGGATAGTGCTCTAAGGTCGCGGGCGCAACCTCTCAGGCCGCCCCCGACACCATGCCCGTCGATCCCGCCCTCCTCGGCGCCTTCATTCTCGCCGCAACCGCGATCGTGGTTTCGCCCGGGCCCGATACCATGCTGATCCTGCGCTATGCGCTGACCGGCGGCCGGCCGGTCGGCTTCGCTGCGGTGACGGGCGTGCAGCTTGGGTTGCTGGTGCATACGACGCTGGCGGCGGCGGGGGTTTCGGCGATCATCGCCTCGTCGCCGCTGCTGTTCCGGGGGATGGCGATCTGCGGTGCCGCCTACCTGGGCTGGCTGGGCATCCAGGGCCTGCGCAGCGGTGGACCCCTGTCGCTCGGCAGTGGTGCCGCTGGCGGCGCGCTGCGGGCCTGCCGCGACGCCGCACTCTGCAACATCCTCAATCCGAAGGTGATCGTGCTGTTCCTGGCGCTGTACCCGAACTTCGTCGGCAGCGCCGGCGGCGGCACGGGAGGGATCGTGCCGGCATCGGTGCCGGTGCAGGTGGCGCTGCTGTCGGCGGTACTGATCGGGATCAACGTGGCCTGGCAGACGCTGCTGGTCGCAGGCGCCGAAGCGGCCCGGCGCTGGCTGACCCGTGCGTCGGTGCAGCGGGCGGTCTCCCGGATCACCGGCGCGATCCTGCTCGCCTTCGCCGTCGGCATGCTGTGGGAGCACGCCTTCTGAAGCCGGCGGCGCCGAGCCGGCGATCCGGCGCACACGGGGTGCGCCGGGAGGGCCACTCGGTCGAACCGGTCAGGAGGGCCGATGGGGAAGAACCCGGCCGGCGGGGCCGGATAGGCCGGCCCCGCTTCGGAGTTCGTCAGCCGACGGCCGGATCGCCGTCAGACTTGGGGTGCGGGCTGCATCGGCTTGCCGCGGGCGTCGTCCGGGATCATTCTCGCATGGCGCCGGAACAGGCTCGCGAAGGTCCGCGACACGCGCCGGCCCCACTGATGCAGTTCCTCCGCGCGCAGCCGGTGGGCGCGTGCGATGCACCGATCGATCTCTTCCCGGGAAAGGCGCGCCCCGGTGGCGCCGTCACCGAACGTCGCCTGCGGCTCGCCGGTGGTCGTAAAACTTCCGAATCCGTTCATCGTTGCTGCCTCGCAACTCGGGTTGAACACCCCTGCTGACGGATCCTCCCTTCCTTGAACCTATTCTCGGTTCCCCTGTCCTCGCCGTCCTCGGCGTGCAATGAGAGGATGGGGAAATTCCGCTTTGCACGCAAGGCTTTTGCGGCAGTGCAGCATGGATCAACGCATGGTGGTGACATTTCGGCAACGGATGTCGCTAATATCGCAATGAAATCAAAGGGTTGATAAATTGTCTGGAGCCGTTCGACCTGCAGCGGCGTCTGGGCAGCCCTGCATTTCTCGTCGCTTGTAATGAGAACCGTTCGCCCCGGGTCGGGGTTTGACCGGAGCGTGCGCGCCCCCTAAGGTTGCGATCGCGCGCCCGGGACGAGCCCGGGGTCAGTGCCGGACGAATCCATGGACTTTTCCCCCGCCCCGGTCGAGCCGTCGTTCGAAGCGATCCTCTCCTATGCCGCGCTCGGGCTGATCGTCGGGTTCGGCTACTACATGTCGATGCGGCTGAACGCCGGTATTCCGGAAGGCGCGCCATCCTGGCTGCCGATGCTGATCCACGGCCTGCGCATCGCGGCTGCGATCGTGTTCTTCGGCTGGCTGGCCTCGCTGGGCGTCCTGCCGGTGCTCTCCGCCTTCGCCGGCTTCCTGCTCGGCCGGGTGATCGCCTTCCGCACGCTCGGCGAGGACGCCTGACGTCCCCGACCCGCGCTACAGGCTCTCCTGGAAGGACAGCGGCCGGCCCGTCGGATCGCCCTGCAGCTGGCCGTCGTACATGACGATCCGGCCGCCGATGACGGTGGCGACCGGCCAGCCGGTGCACGTCATGCCGTCGAACGGCGTCCAGCCGCAGCGGCTGGCGATCCAGCGGTGGGTGATCATCCGCTTCGCCGCCAGATCGACGATGGTAAAGTCCGCACCGTAGCCGAGGGCGATCCGGCCGCGGCCGACGAGCCCGAAGATGCGCGCCGGGCCTTCACTGGTCAGATCGACGAAGCGCTGCAGCGTGAGCCTGCCGCGCGAGACATGGTCCAGCATCACCGGCACCAGCGTCTGCACGCCCGGCATCCCCGACGGGCTCGCCGGATAGGGCTGCTTCTTCTCCTCGCGGGTGTGCGGCGCGTGATCGGAGCCGATGCAGTCCACCAGCCCATCCCGCACCGCCGCCCACAGGGCATCCCGATGCCGCGCCTCGCGGATCGGCGGGTTCATCTGCGCGAACCCGTCCAGCTCCGCGTAGCAGTCGGGAGCGGCCAGCGTCAGGTGCTGCGGCGTCACCTCGACGGTGGCGATGTCCCGGTGCGCCTGCAGCGGCTCCAGCTCCTCCGCGGTGGTGACGTGCAGCACGTGCACCCGGCGGCGCACCGCGGACGCCATCTGCAGCAACCTTCGGGTGGCGCGCAACGCCGTCTCCACGTCCCGCCACTCCGGATGCAACCCGACGTCGGCGCCACCGGCAACGATGGCGTGGCGCTCCTTCAGCCGGGCCTCGTCCTCTGCGTGCACGGCGATGCGGCGCGAACCGTTCGCCAGCACGGCCGCGACGGCGGCGTCGTCCGCTACCAGCAGGCTCCCGGTGGAGCTGCCCATGAACATCTTGATCCCGGCGCAGGCCGGCAACCGCTCGAGCTGGCTCAGCTCGGCCACGTTGTCGGGCGTCGCACCCACATAGAAGGCGTAATCCACCCAGGCACGGCGATCCGCCCGCCGGCACTTGTCCGCCAGGGCCTCGGCACTGGTCGTCGGCGGCTTGGTGTTCGGCATCTCGAAGACGGCGGTGACGCCGCCCAGTGCCGCCGCCGCCGTACCGGTGGCAAGGTCCTCCTTGTGCTCCATCCCCGGCTCGCGGAAGTGCACCTGCGTATCGACCACGCCCGGCAGCACGTGCAGGCCGGTGCACGGCAGCACCTGCGCCGCCGCGGCGGAACCCAGGTCGCCGATGGCACTGATGCGGCCGGCGCGGATGCCCACGTCGGCAACGGCCATGCCGGAGGGTGTCACGACGGTGCCGTTCTTCAGGACGAGATCGAAGGCAGGGGCCATGGTGGGCGGGCGCTCCGGCTGGGGCTGGAGTGGAGGCACCCTCGTCTTAGGCCAAAACCCTACTTCGCACCACCGGCTTCTAGGAAAGCTCGCCCTTCGCCGGCTGTGGCGTCCAGATGCGAAAAACGGAACAGCTTATGGGGGGCTACTTCTTGCGCCGGGTTCGCCTTTCGGAATTCATTCGGGAGTTCGACGGCGATTTCTCCTGCGGCTCTTCTGGAGGAAGACTTTCGGATGATCGGCGCCGTCCATCGATAAATCTCGGGACCATGCTCACTGCGCTTGCTGCGATAAAACCACCTGCGACGTATTCATGACCGGTCACCGCGCAAAAAATCGCAGCGAGTATGAGCCCTAGCGCGAGCAGAAACCCCATCCAGAGACCCATAGCCGAATACAGGTGCTCGCGACGTGCCTCCAGGATCTCCCAATCATGTCGATGTGCCTGCTCTCTCTCTGCCATGGCGAGAATCCGAGTCCCTGAGCCCGGACAAGCGTCCTCATAGCTTTGAAATTGTGAAGCACTGGGCAGGGGGCCGGAGTGATACTCGTGTCGCCTTAGTAGGCCGACAATAACTGAGCTTACTTTATCTTTATCTGAGGGAGAAACACGAGCTTCCCGTAACGCATCAGCAATTTCTGATGCTAGGTCTTCGCCGTGCAGTTCCGTAATCCGACTGTCGCTCCCAGCCGGGCCGACAATTGTAATACTTGGTTTGGAGCTCGCGCTGTCTGACTTATCGCTCTGCATGCCTCGCAGATCGCATCGCGGCCTGTACGTCGCCACCGACCAGATGCCAATCCCCCCCAATGCCCGTTGACGCATAACGTCTTGGGCGCGGCCGTATTCTCCAGAGCAATGCAACCGCGCTCATGCCGTCCGCCACCCCTTTTGCGAACGCACGCTTTGCAGCCTTCTGATTCTGTCCATCATGGATCAACCGGCGGAGCATACATGCCTCCCATCGATTGCTATCACAACCACCGCCCGAGCGAAATATGCCTGCCTCGGATCTCATTTCAAACCACAATCGTCACCAAGGCATTCTGTTCCGATCAGACCCTGTCCGCCACCGGTTCATCACTAGGGTTTGAAAAGGCAACCCCCATGTTGGACAAAAGGAAATCCGTTTAGCAACAGCTTTCTGCGTGGCGTCTTCGTGCTAGCCTCCCCCCCATGTCAACCGAACGGATCGATGCCCGCGACGTTCTCGATACCAACGCCAAGACGGCGCGGGGCTTTCGGGCTCGCATCGTCGGGCACTTCCGGCGTGCCGGCCCGAACCCCTGGGACGATTATACTTTCCAGCCGATCGCGGCCGGCGACGTCGTCGATGTCCTGGCCGACGTGCCGATTCAGGTGGAGACCGACGGTGCGGTGTTCCGCATGCGCCTGCACGGCGAGGTGGACCGGCTGGTGTGGGAGCCTCCGCAGGCCCCGGGCGGCGAACCCGAGCTCCGCGCCCGATTCCTCGCCGAGTACGTCCGGCCGTTCAGCGAGGATGCGGGCATCGGCGCGGCAGCGGTCATCGCGCGCAAGCTGAACTCCACGTCGCCGAAGCCTTCGCTCGACTGAAGTGCTCCGGCCCTCGGGGCCGGCTGCACCGTGGCGTCACTGCTGCATCTGCGCCGTCTTCAGATCGTCCAGCACGTACCAGTCCTGGTCGAGAATGGCGCGTTCGAGCCGATAGCCGTTGGCCTCCAGCAGGCGGCGCACCTCCATGCGGCGGTCCTCCACATTGTTGTGCTCGATCGTCAGCGCCCCGATCCGGTACTTGTCGAAGGGGAAGACCTTCAACGCCGGGTATTCGGCGCCCTCGATGTCCACGTTCATGTAGTTGATGAAGTGCGGGGCATTCGCCCGGTCGAGAATGGTCTCCAGGGTGGTGGTGGTCAGGGTGACCGTCTGCTTCTTCTCTTCCTCGGTGATCCACGCACCGGCGTACTTGAGGATGCCGCCGCTGAAGCTGCCGGGCTGCTGAAACTCGACGGTGTTGCCCGCTTCGGAGTCGACCACCTCGCGGACGACCGTGCAGGTCCGCTTCTCCATCGAACTCGCGAACGGGTCGATGCAGATGCCCTTCCAGCCGACCAGCTCCAGCAGCTTGGTGTTGGAATCCACCTCACCGTCGGCGGCCCCCAGATCGACGAAGAAGCCGTTCCCGACGCCGGGATACAGGTAGCGGCTGACCCACAGGTCCTGCCCGTACAGGCCCCGGAAGTCGTCCTTGCCCAGCATGTGGTCGATGACCGCCGCCTGGCGCGCGTTGCTGTCGACGATCTCGCCGCTCATCATGTAGAGCGCATCGGCCCGGCCGGCCTGGTATCCCAGATAGCCGCAGGCGCCGGCCACTGCCGCCGCACCGAGAACGAACAGCCCCACCCGATATCGCCGCATTCGTCACCTCCTGCCTGTTCCCATTCGCGTCCCGCGTTCGGGGCGCAGAAGTCTAGCGTTACGCGAATCCTGCGCAACCCTCGATCCAAAGGGCGTGCATCCCCGCCACCAGCCGGGTAGCCTGCACCGGGCTGCGGCGGCCGGCTGCGACCCCACGCCGCGGCCTGATCACGGCCCGGACGCTCACGGCGAAACGACTCGGCGAAACGACTCGGGGAAACAGGGCGAATGGTGCGGTCGGCTGCGGCGGGGCGCGGGATGTGGTCGGGGGCCGGCCTCGTCGTCGCCAACATGATCGGCGTCGGCGTGATGATCAGCGCCGGCTTCATGGCACAGAGCATGGGACCGCTGCCGATCCTGATCGCCTGGGTGATCGGCGCGGGGATCGCGCTCGCGGGCGTGCTGGCGTATTCGGCGATTACCGCCGAGATCGGCGAGTCCGGCGGTGAATACCGGTTCCTCTCCGACCTGGTGCATCCGTTCCTCGGCTACGTCGCCGGCTGGGGATCGCTGATCCTGGGCTTTTCGGCCGCGATCGCCGTCGATGCGCTGGCGGTCGGCAGCTATCTTCAGACCCTGATTCCCGGCGTCGAGCCCCGGCTGGTGGGGGCGGGCGTCGTCGTGCTGTTCATCGCCCTGCACGCCGCCCGCCATCTGCACGGCTTCGCCTGGCAGAACGCGCTCGTCATCGCCAAGCTCGCCTTCCTGATCGGCTTCGTGGTCCTCGGCATCGCCGTCGGCGGCCGGCAGATGCCCACCTGGAGCCCGCCCGGGGCGGACGACGGCTTTCCGTTCGCCGAGCTGGTGGTCAACCAGTTCTGGATTGCGTTCGCCTTCAGCGGCTGGAATGCGGCCATCTATCTGGCGCGCGAGTTCCGCGATCCGAAGCGGGACGTGGGCCGGGCGATGGTGATCGGCCTCGCGTGCGTCTCGGTGCTCTACCTGCTGATCAACTGGGTTTTCGTCGCCAACCTGACGCCGCAGGAAGCCCAGGCCGTGTTCGACTACGAGCACAGCCGGATCACGCTCGGCCACCTGGTGGCGAAGCAGCTGTTCGGCGAGGCGGGCGGCGTGGCGATGTCGATCTTCGTCATCGTCGCGTTCCTGTCGGCGATCAGCGCGATGATGATCGTGGGACCCCGCGTCTACGCGGCGATGGCCCGCGACGGCTTCCTGCCGAAGATGTTTGCGGGGCAGGCCGGCGCGCCGCCGTCGGCGGCGGTGATCCTGCAGGGCACTGTGGTGCTGGTGCTGCTGTTCTCGCAGACGCTGCGCGAGAGCCTGCAGGCGGCGTCCGCCTTTCTGATGCTGTTCACGGCGCTGACCGCGCTGTCCCTGTTCCGGCTGTCGCGGCTGCGCCCGGGCATCGCGCGGCCCGGCGCGGTCCGGCTGGGGGCGGCGGTGGTGCACGCGGCTTCGATCATCGTCATCCTGTTCGTCGGCCTGCGCACCTCACCGACGCTGTGGGTGTCACTGGCGACGGTGCTGATCCTGGCCTCTGTCGGCTACGTCCTCGCCCGCAGGCGGGCCGCGAATGCCGCCGCGTCTTCCTCCGCTCCCTGCTCGCCCTCCTCGTCCGCCCCCTGATCCGGCGGAAAATTTGCCCCGAAGAGAAACTTTTCGGCCCATTTTCCCCCGTCCTTTTCGACCCTGCCGATTCGGAGGGGTGGACAGGCAGCTTGGAATGCCTCTAAGTTCACCCTTGTGATGGGATGTCGACTCGACTGCGGCCCCGCGTGCGCCTTGCGAACGCCGGCGGGGCAGGTGGTCGCTGCCGTTCTCCGGAGTGGTGGCAACACCCCCGGTGTATCCGCAGCAGCCCCTGAATCCGCAGCACCGATCGACGATGGCGGCAGCAAGGCCGGCCGATCCCTCACCACTCCGCGGGCCCGCGGGCCCGTCCCACCAACAGTCGCTGATTGCCGCCGGCGTGCCGCCGGCCGGACGCTGCTGCCCCTGCGATGGGCAGACGCCGGCCTGCATCGCACCCGGAGCCACGGTGCGGCGACGATTGAAGCCAACGGAGGATACCTTGCGCTTCCTTGCCGTTCCTTTTCTCGCGGCCCTGATCGGCCTGACACCACAGCTTGCCCCACAGGCCTCGGCCGCCATGGTTTCCGGGTCGTACTACCACTCGAAGTTCGTCGGCCGGCCGATGGCCTGCGGCGGGCGCTATGACCATGAGGAGCTCACCGCCGCTTCCAACCGCTATCCCTGCAACACCCGCCTGCTCGTCCGGCGCGGCGAACGCACCGTGGAGGTGCGAGTCACCGACCGTTGTGGCCGCTGCGGCATCGACCTGAGCAAGGCTGCGGCGCGGGAGCTGGGCCTGCACAGCGCCGGTCGCGCCCCGGTGCATGTGACGGTTGCCGACTGAGGCGGCTTTCGTCCCACCCCACCCTCGCGGAGAGCCTCGGGCGAAGCCGTCCGTGGCTTTCGCGATGCGGTGAAGCCGGTCGCCGCAGCGTGCAGGTGCCGATGTCGGGTCAGCCGTCGCGGCGCAGCCGGCGCAGCAGCACGTAGAGCGCCCCCTCGCCGCCGTGGGCCGGGATCGCGTGCGCGAAGGCGATGACCAGCGAGCGGACCGGCGGCTCGTTCAGCCAGCGCGGCACCATCGTCTTCAGCACGCCCACCGCCCCGCCCGACCCGTAGCCCTTGCCGGTGATCACCAGCACGCAGCGCCGCCCGCGCGCCTGGCTGGCGACGAGGAACGACTGCAGCAGCCGGTGGGCTTCCGCCTGGGTGCACTGGTGCAGGTCGATTTGCGACTGCGGCGGGATCATCCCCCGCTTCAGGCGGGTCAGCGTGCGGATGTCGATGCCGGATGCGGCGCCGGGTGCGAGTTCGGCCGGCGCCGGCACCACCCGCCCCGGCACCATCCGCACCGGGGCGGATCGCGAAGCCGGTACCCGCGATCGTGCCGGCAGTGGGTCGGAGCCGGCTCTGGGCGGCGGGTCCTCTGCCGCACCGGGCGCCCTGCCGGCCGCCGGGCCGGGTGTATCCGACGCCGCGTCTGCAGGCGCCGGGCCACGCCGCTGCTCGGCGGCGATCGGCCGGACGTCGGCCATGGCCAGCTGCCACAGCCGCTGCTCCTCCTCGCTCAGGATGCGGCGTGCGGACGGGCGGCGGTAGGTGCGCTTATCGTCCGGTGTCCGCATCGACGAGCAGGATGTGCAGCTGCTTGGGGCCGTGCGCGCCCAGCAGCAATGTCTGCTCGATGTCCGCCGTCCTCGACGGGCCGGTGATCCAGTTCACCGCCCGTGGCATTCGCCGGTGGCCGAGGGTGCCGCGCAGGCGCTGCCACGCCTCCTCGTAGGCGCCGACGATGCGGCTCGTCGGCAGGACGACGATATGGTTCTCCGGCAGGAAGTTGAGCGTCACCGGGTTGTGGGCGTCGGAGACCAGCACCAGCGTACCGGTCTCGGCGACGCCGGCGAACGCGGCACACACCGAAACCACGTCCTCGCCCTGCGCCCGGCCGTGCGCCACCTGCAGCAGCGGCTCGGAGGACCAGGGCACCGCCTGCAGCAGCGGATCGGTGGCGGCGCGCACTGCCGCCGGCAGGTTGGCCTGGCGCAGGTAGGCCATCACCGCGCCCGGGACCGCCTGCAGATCCGGCAGCCGGGCGGTGGTGGCATTCACTCTCTGCGCTTCGCTGACGAACAGCTCGATGCGCTCGGCCAGCGGCAGGCGGCCACGAGCCGGCACCACGTTCGCCGCGGGTTGCGCCAGCCGGCGGTCGAGCGCGGCGGTCGCCTGCTCCGGCAGGACGCGGCGGCCGAGTGCCGACCGGATGGCGGTCAGCACCTGATCGCGGGGGCCGCTCACTGCCGTCGCCCCCCGCGCGCCGACCAGAGCTGCTGGAAAGTCGGACCCTGCGGCGACGGCAGATCGCGCGCCTGCGTCCAGCCGGACGCCATGGGGAGTGATCGGAAGCGCCCGCGCCGGCGGCCGATCGCCCCCAGCGTTCCCACGCCGACGCGCATGGCGAGCTTGTACAGTGCCGGCCTGCGGGCGAGAAACGCCCAGCCCCACAGCCCCCAGCGGATCGGTTTCGGTGACAGTTTCGCCTCGAACTGCTTCTCGCGCAGCTGGCGCAGCATCCGCGGCAGCGGGATGCGCATCGGGCACACTTCCTCGCAGCGCCCGCAGAGCGTGGACGCGTTCGGCAGGTGGCCGGCCTCTCCCACGCCGATCAGGTTGGGGATCAGCACCGCCCCCATCGGCCCGGAATACACCCAGCCGTACGCATGGCCACCGACGGCGGCATACACCGGGCAGTGGTTGATGCAGGCGCCGCAGCGGATGCAGCGCAGCATCTCCTTGAACTCGTTGCCGAGCATGCTCGTCCGGCCGTTGTCGAGCAGCAGGACGTGGTACTCCTCCGGCCCGTCCAGATCCTCGGGCCGCTTCGGGCCGGTGGTGAAGGTGGTGTAGACCGACAGCTCCTGGCCGGTCGCCGAGCGGGCGAGCAGGCGCAGGATGGTGGTCGCGTCCTCCAGCGTCGGCACCACCTTCTCGATCGAGGCGATGACGATCTGTACCCGCGGCAGCGTCTGCGTCAGATCGGCGTTCCCCTCGTTGGTGACGAGGATGATGCTACCCGTCTCGGCCACCAGCATGTTGGCGCCGGTGATGCCGACGTCGGCGCTGAGGAATTCCCGGCGCAGCACCTCGCGCGCCTCGTCCAGCATCACGCGCGGCTCCTCCAGCACCCGGTCGGACGGGAACTGCGGGTGGGCGGCGCGAAATGCGTCCGCCACCTGCTCCTTCGACAGGTGCACCGCCGGCACGATGATGTGGCTGGGCGGCTCGTGGCGGAGCTGGATGATGTACTCGCCCAGGTCGGTCTCGACCGGCTTGACGCTGTGGTGCTCGAGGAACTCGTTGATGCCGATTTCCTCGCCGATCATCGACTTGGCCTTGGTGACGGTGCGCGCCCCGGATGCCCGGCAGATCTCCAGGATCTTCTGCCGGGCGGCCTCGGCGTCGGTGCACCAGTGCACCCGGCCACCCACTTCCGTCACCTTGGTTTCGAACTGCTCGAGATAGTAGTCGAGGTGTTCGAGGGTGTGCTCCTTGATCGCCTTGCCGGCATCGCGCAGGGCTTCGAATTCCGGCAGGCGGTCGATGGCGTTGCGCCGCTTGACCGGAAAGCCCTCGCCGAAGCGGGCCAGTGCCGATTGAAGCTGCCGGTCTTCGAGTGCCCGATGGGCGTTCTCGGGAAACAACCGCGCCGTCGAGTCCATCCCGTCTCCCCGCCGGATCGCAGGCCCGGCTCGTCTTCCGTCCCAGCCCCCTGCAGATTTTCTCTGCTTACTTCCCTTCGCCGATGGCGGGTGTGTCCCCCGTGGCGTCGGCGAGGACCTCGGCCACATGCCGCACGTGGACGTTCGCGCCACGGCGATGCAGGCGGCCGGAGATGTTCAGCAGACAGCCCAGGTCGCCGCCGAGCAGCGTGTCGGCGCCGGAGGCGAGCACGTCGTCAACCTTGGCGTCGACGATCTTGCCGGAAATTTCCGGATACTTGACGCAGAACAGGCCGCCGAAGCCGCAGCACGTCTCGGCCGTCTGCAACTCGGTGAGCTCGACACCCTCGACCTGCGCCAGCAGCGCGCGCGGCTGTGCCTTGATTCCGAGTTCGCGCAGGCCGGAGCACGAGTCGTGATAGGTGACCTTGTGCGGGTACGAGGACGCGATCGGTCCCGTCTGCATCACCTCGGTCAGGAACGACGTCAGTTCCCAGGTCCGCTCGACCAGTCGCTGCACCGCGTCCCGCATCTTCGGATCGTCGGCGAACAGCTCCGGGTAGTGCACCTTGATCGTGCCGGCGCACGAGCCGGACGGAACGACCACGTAATCGACCTTGGCGAACGCCTCGATCACCTGGCGCGCGATCGCCGCCGCATCCGCGGTGTCGCCGGAATTGTACGCCGGCTGGCCGCAGCAGGTCTGACCCGCCGGCACGATCACGTCGCAGCCGGCACTCTCCAGCAGCTTGACGGCCGCGAAACCCACCGATGGTCGCATCGTATCGACCAGGCAGGTGACGAACAGTCCGACGGTCGGGCGATGGGCGCGCATTACGTTACAATGCCGTCTGCCCGGGGACTTGGCAAGCGAACGATTATCGTATGCGTTGCAATCCGCCGGCCACTCGCGGTCGGGTCAGCCGATCGCAGCGGCCGCCTTCGGCAGCAGCAGGAACCAGCGGCCGGGCTGTTTCATCACACCCGCCCCCGCACCGGCTCCGTCGCCCGTCCCCCAGAACAGGTCGCCGCGCACCGGCCCCCTGATCGCGCCGCCCGTATCTTGGGCGACGACGAGGCGGCGCAGCGGCTCGCCGCCGTTCAGTGGATCGGTCGTATCCAGCCAGACCGGGATGCCGTAGGCGACGAAGCTGGGATCGACGGCGATGCTGCGGCCGGGCAGGAGCGCCACCCCCTGGGCGCCGATCGGCCCTTCGCCGTCGATCCGCCGGAAGAAGACGTAGGACGCGTTCATCGCCATCAGCCGCGGCGCTTCCGCCGGGTGGGTGGCCATCCAGGCGCGGATCGCCTGCATCGACATCTGCTCTTCGGGGATCTCGCCGCGGCGCTTGAGCTCGGCGCCGATCGGGAAGTAGGCGTGGCCGTTCTTGCCCGCGAAGCCGATCCGCACCCGGGAGCCGTCGGTCATCTGCACCTGCCCCGAGCCCTGGATGTGCAGGAAGAAGGCATCGACGGGATCGTCCAGCCACAGCAGCTCCAGGCCGCGCCCGGCCAGCGCGCCGGCTTCGATCCTGGCCCGGCTCGGCAGTTGTGCTCCCTTTTGAGAGGCTTCCGGCGGCGTGCGGTAGACGGGTACGGTGTAGCGGCCGGTGCGCACCCACGAGCCGCGCAGGATCGGCTCGTAGTAGCCGGTGAACAGGCCCTGGTCGTCGGCGCCGTTGCCCGCACGGTAGGGCATGAACCACTCCTCGAAGAACCGCCGGGCGCCCCGGTCGTCGTCGCTCGCCTGATAGGCCGCGGTGCAGATGCGCTGCCAGTGGGCGATCCGGCCGAACAGGCCGTTGCTGCCAAGCGGCTGGTCGGCCGGGCGGGCGGCGAGCTTGGGGCACGAGCGGCGGAGGGCAGCGAGCGCGTCCTGGTGCCGGTCGCTGGACCAGCCGGGCAGATCGGAGAAGCGGGTCGCCTGCAGGCTGAGGTAGGCAGGGCCGGTCGGTTGGGCCGGCGGCGAGGCGGGCGGGACCCGGCCCGCGACCGGCTGCCGGGGCGAAGAGCTTCCGCAGGCCGCGAGCACCGTGACCAGGGCAGCACCGGCGAGGACCACCAGCGGCCGCACCGGGCGTCCCGGCCGCCGTGCCGATACCTGACCCGCCCCCTGTGCTGCCATGATGTCGCCCGATTGTCGGTAACGTCGGGCCGCCAGCATGCGCCGATCCGCCCGGTGACGCCAAGCGGGTGCCGAGCCGGATCGTCAGGGCCTTGTCAGTAAAGGATTTTAGTGGCCGGACCCGATTGCTGTCGGCGACGCCGACGGGGTGTCGGGGATCGGTCGATTCCCCGCGGGCGCTATTCGAGGGTGCCGGTCGCCACCAGCGTCCAGTTGGGATCGGTGGACCGGGTATCCCGGGCGAAGGTCCAGAAGTCGGTGACTTCGGAGACGGCGGCAGGATTGCCCTCGATCACCTGTCCATCGGAGTCGTAGAGGGCAGACATCTGCTCGCTGACGAACTTCACCGTCACGTGCGCGGTCCGTCCCGCCATGTAGGCCTCGACCACCTCGGCCGAACGCAGCGCCACCAACCGGGTTTCCAGCCGTTGCGAGGCGGCGGACCGCTCCTGGATCGACTGGTTGAAATTGCTGAACACGTCAGGACTGAGCAGCGGCTTCAGGCTGTCCGCGTCGCCGACGGCGAAGGCATTGACGATGAGTTCGAAGGCGATCCGGGCGCCGGATGTGAACTCGTCCCGGTCGAAACGGGGATCGGCGATCTCGATCTGCTTCAGGCCCGTGTCCAGGCGGCCCTTCGGCGTGTTGACCTGCGGCTCGGCCAGCGGTGGCGGAACGGCCCCGTCCACCGGCCGTTCGTTGCGATCTGGCAAGGCAACGACGTTGTCCTCCGCCGGCTCTGCGCGGGGGCGCCGCGCGAACGGATCGGATCGCGGGCCCTGGTGCCCGTCCCGCCGGCCCAGCACGTTGCGCAGGCGCAGGATCAGAAAGCCCGCGACGATGGCAAACAGGATGACGTCGAGAAACTGAAAACCCTCGTTCATGACATCGCTATACTGACAGCCGCAGCGGGCGCGGCGACAACGGGACCGGCGCCGCCTGTTCAGGGTACCGGCTCCGCCGCTCCCGGTCCAGTTTGGTTTTGGCGGCGAAACCCACGATATAATGTGGATGTAAGGTTAGGATTGGTTTGGAACAAGCATGCGCTTTCTGGTAGTGGCCTTCGTCATCGGCCTGCCGGTCCTCGATATCGCGTCGCTGATCGAAGTCGGCGACCGGATCGGCCTGTGGCCGACGCTGGGCGCGGTCGTCCTCGCGTTCATGGTGGGCAGCATCCTGATGCGTGCCCAGGGCTTCGCCATCCTGGCGCAGGCGCAGGCGACACTGCAGGACGGCCGCCTTCCCGCCCGTGAGGTCTTCGACGGGGTCTGCGCGATCTTCGGCAGCATGCTGCTGATGTTCCCGGGCTTCGTCTCGGACGTGATCGGCATGGCCCTGCTGCTGCCGCCGGTACGCGCGCTGTTGCGCCGGCTCATCGGCAGCCAGGTCCGCAACTCCGGCCGGTTCGCCGTCTGGACGGTGGGACCGGACACTCCGGGAGGGTCCACGCTACACCCGCCGGGGACGACGCCTCCGGAAACACATGGGCCGCAAACACGCAGGCCGGAAACACGCGGGCCGATTATCGATGGCGAATGCGAGCCCGTTGCCGAGGAGGGAACGGGAGCCCCCGCGCGGCGCGAACCGGGTGCCGCCGATGCGGGCGGATCGCCGTGGGCCCGCCCGTCTACCCCGGTTGTTCCGACGGGGGATCCATGATAGTCCCCAGCGCGGGTTCAGACGACGATCCGGAGAACAGGCAATGAGCGACGCACCCGGGGCCGGCAGTGGCCAGGTACAAGGCAGCGGCAACGGCGCGGGGGCCGGCGAGGGCGCCGCAAGTGCGCCGCTGGTGATCAACGCCCAGTACGTCAAGGACCTGTCGTTCGAAGTCCCTGGTGCGCCGGGGATCTTCGGGCAGATGCAACAGCGGCAGCCGGAGATCGGCATCAAGGTGGACGTCCAGGGCCGCAACCTGGAGGGGCCGCTGTTCGAGGTCGTCCTCGACATCCGCGCCGACTGCAAATCGGGCGAGGCGGTGGCCTTCATCCTCGAGCTGTCGTACGGCGGGGTGTTCACTCTCAACGTGCCCGAGCAGGATATCCGCCCGGTGCTGCTGATCGAATGCCCGCGGATCCTGTTCCCGTTCGCCCGCCAGATCCTGGCGACGACGACGCTGAACGGCGGGTTTCTGCCGCTGATGCTGGGTCCGGTGGACTTCGCCGCCCTCTACCAGCGCCAGCAGGCGGAGAACCCGGACGGCGCCGGCGAGCCGGTGCTGACCGCCTGAGCCGTTGCCGTCACTGATCCGGGACCGGGCGCCGCCGCGAGTCGGCGTCAGCCGGCCGATGTGGCCACTGCCGCCGGCTCATCCGGCTTCGGCCACAGGCTGCCGGGCAATCGGCCAACGAACGTGGCGTGCGCCGCTTTCTCCTCGGCCGATGGTGCCACCACCCGCGGCGACCATTGGGCCGGACTGATGCCGGGCAGCCGCCGCGTCGCCGCCGACGCCAGCGACAGGCCCGGCTCGCGCCCACCGCGCAGTTCCAGGTAGACGCGGGCCAGCAGCTTCGCGTCCTTGAGCGCGCCGTGCTGCGCCCGGTCGCTCAGGTCGATCTGGAAGCGGCGGCAGAGCGCATCCAGGTTGGCGGGTGCGCCCGGGAACCGGCGCCGAGCCAGCGCCACGGTATCGATGCAGCGCGCCATCGCCATCTCGCCGCGCCCCAGCCGGCGCATCTCCGCATTCAGGAAGCCCAGGTCGAAGGCGGCGTTGTGAATCACCAGCGGCGAATCGCCCAGAAAGACGTGCAGGGCTTCGGCGATGTCGGCGAACCGAGGCTTGTCGGCCAGGAACGCCCCACTCAGCCCATGCACCGCGAACGCTTCCGCCGGCATGCTGCGGTCCGGATTGAGATAGCAGTGGAAGACCTGGTCGGTGGCGACGTGGTTGAACAGCTCGACCGCACCGATTTCGACGATGCGATGACCGTCGTTCGGATCGAGCCCCGTCGTCTCAGTGTCGAGGACCACTTCGCGCATGCCTGAAGTATCTATATCTATGTTTGTTTGCAGTCAAGATACATAGATATATGCGATCGTGACCATTTTCCCCGGCCTTGCCCACGCAGAGCGAGGACAATCCGGCGGATCGCCGCGAAGGTCGGCCCGCGGCCGAGCCCGCTCGGGATGATGAAATCGGCGCGGCGGCGCTTCTCCGCGTCCGGCATCTGCCGGCGGGCGATGGCCGCCAGCCGCGCCCGGTCCATCCCCGGCCGGCGCAGCAGGCGGATTTCCTGCAGGAACCTGGGTGCGCTGACGACGGCGACCGCATCGCACATCCGCCCGCCGTCGGTCTCGAACAGCAGCGGAATGTCGAGCACCACCAGGGGGCGGCGCTGCCGGGCGGCCGACTGCAGGAATGTCCGGCGGCGGGCACGGACCAGCGGGTGCAGAATCCGCTCCAGCCGGCGCAGCGCCGACCGATCGTCGAACACCCGGGCGCCGAGCCGGCCGCGATCCACCGCGCCGTCGACCACCACGCCCGGAAACGCGCGGTCGATCAGCGGCACCGCCCGGCCGTTGCGCGCCAGCAGCCGGTGCACCTCCCGGTCGGCGTCGTAGACGGGGATCCCCAGGCGGCGGAACATCGCTGCAGCGGTGCTCTTGCCCATGGCGATCGAGCCGGTGAGACCCAGGATGATCACCGCCCACCAATGGCGTGCTCGAGAGCCTCGCGAATGTCGGGCGTTACTTCCGGCATCTGCCCGAACCAGGCGGCAAAGCCGGGGCGCGCCTGGTGCAGCAGCATGCCGAGGCCGCCGACCACCGGATTCCCCCGCTCACCGGCTTCAGCCAGCAGGGGCGTTATCAGCGGCGTGTAGACGATGTCGCAGACCACGGCCGCTCCCGGCAGGGCGCCGAGCTCCAGTTCCAGTGCCGGCTGGTGCTGCATGCCCAGCGTGGTTCCGTTGACCAGCAGCGCCGCGCCGGCCAGGGCGCTTGCCCGTTCCGTCCAGGGAAGCACGCGGATGGGCCCACCCAGTTCGGTGGCGAGCCCGTGGCTGCGTTGCAGGGTGCGGTTCAGCAGGCGGATTTCCGGCACGCCCTCGCCGACCAGCGCGAAGACGATCGCACGTGCGGCCCCGCCGGCCCCGAGCACCACCGCCGGCCCCCGATCCGCCCGCCAGCCGGGAATGCTCTCGCGCAAACTCTCCAGGAAACCGAACGCGTCCGTGTTGCTGCCGATCAGCAGGCCGTTGCCGTCGACGACGACGGTGTTCACCGCGCCGATGCGGCGCGCCGCCGATGTCGACCGGTGCATCAGCGTCAGGGCCATCTCCTTGTGCGGAAAGGTGATGTTGGCGCCGCGGAATCCCAGCTTCGGCAGCGCCGCCAGGGCATCGGCCAGATGCTCCGGGCGCACCGCCAGAGGCACGTAGGCGCCGTCGATGCCGTAGCGGCCGAGCCACATGCCGTGCAGGCGCGGGGAGAGGGTGTGGCCGATCGGCCAGCCCATGACGCCGGACAGCCGGGCAGTGCCGGTGAGCAGCTGCGGTTTCGGCATCCCGATCGGTTCACTGGTCATGACGCACCCTGCAACGACAAACGATGGGCTGAATGACGATTCGTAACACGCCGCCGGTTCCTAGACCGGCAGCACCTGTTCCTGTCGCAGGAATTCCAGCAAAGGTACCAGGGGGATGCCGAGAATGGTGAAGTAGTCGCCGCTGACGCGGGCGAACGCCTGCACCCCCAGCCCTTCGAGGCGGCAGGCGCCCACCGACTGGAAATCGGCTTCTCCTGCGCGCGCCAGGTACCAGTCGATGAAGTCGTCCGAGTAGTGCCGCATCGTCAACTGTGCCACTTCGAGATGCCTCCAGACTATGGTGCCGGCACGGGCGACCGCAACTCCACTGATCAGGCGGTGGTCTCGCCCGCGCAGGCCGACCAGCGTCTCCCGCGCGCCCTGTCTCGACAGCGGCTTGTCGTACCAGACATCGCCGCAAACCATTAGCTGATCAGCCCCGATCACGAGCGCATCGGGGTATTGAGGACTGACCGAAGAAGCCTTGGCTTCGGCCAGGACGAGGGCCGCCTCGTCCGCCGATACCCCCCGTCTTCGGCAGTCGTCCTTGATCGCTCCTTCGTCCACGTCGGCCGGCCGGCAGACGAAGGACAGGCCGGCGGCGGCCAGCAGCCGGGCCCGCGTATGGCTGGCGGAAGCCAGCACCAGGGAGTTCGCATCCAGGTCCGCCATCGCCGGTCAGCTCCTTCCGGAAGAACATCGCCGGCCACGTGTATGCCACGCGCTCTTCGGTGTGGTGCACTTTTGCAGCGCCCCGTCGCGATTCAGGCGGCGGCCGGGCCGCGGCTGGGGCCTTGGTTGGGGCCGCGATGCCGGTGCATGGTCCTGGGGATGAAGATGGGAAAACGTGCGTCAAAAGAGATCACGCTGAAAATCATGTGAAAAACCGGCTTTTTCCGCACAGGCGGCGGTACACGGGACAGTTCCGCACACAGCCCCTGAAAGATCCGGATGCGATGCCGAATCCGGGCGCCGGCGCCCCGGTCGTCCCCGCCTTGCCCGGAGCGAAACAGTGCCCGTTCGGCCAAGGGGATGGCGGCGGCCGCCGGCGGTTTGTCCACAGCAGTTTGTCTCGCCGCTCGCAGCCTGTAGGATGTTGGGGATGGCCTGTGGGCGGCCGACAATCCCCGTTACCCCGGCGACTACTACAATCACCTCCTTTTAAGGACTCTTTGAAATGTTGTTGAGAACAACGATGCCGGTCGGTGCGACGGCCAGGCGGGGACGGTCGGAATCCCGATGAGCAAGCGTCTGCTGGCCGAGCTGGCTGGCGAGAAGCCGGACCGGCCGCCGTTCTGGTTCATGCGTCAGGCCGGCCGCTATCTGCCGGAGTATCGCAGGCTGCGGCAGGAGGAGCCGGACTTCCTGCGGTTCTGCTACTCGCCGGCACTGGCGACGGAAGCCACCCTGCAGCCGCTGCGGCGCTACGCTCCTGACGCCGCCATTCTGTTCAGCGATATCCTGGTGATCCCGGACGCGCTGGGTTGCCGCGTGCGCTTTGTCGAAGGACAGGGCCCGGTGCTGGAACCGCTGGCCGACGGAGCGGCGGTGGCGGCGCTGGACGTGTCGCGGGCGGCGGAACACCTGGAGCCGGTGATCGAGACGGTGCACCGCATCGCCGCCAACCTGCCCGCCGACGTGGCGCTGATCGGGTTCGCCGGCGCGCCGTGGACGGTGGCGCTGTACATGATCGAAGGCCAGGGCGGAACGGACGGCAGCCGGGTGCGGGCGATGGCGTATGCCGACCCGGACGCGTTCTCGGCACTGATCCAGGTGCTGGTGACGGCGACGGTGGACTACCTGGGCCGGCAGATTGCCGCCGGGGCGGACGTGGTGCAATTGTTCGACAGCTGGGCGGGCCTGCTGTCGGCAGAGCAATTCCGGAGATGGGTCATCCGACCGACGCGGCAGATCGTACACGCTCTCCGGGATCGCTGGCCGGGCGTGCCGATCATCGGCTTTCCGCGGGCCGCCGGCACGCTCTATCGAGAGTACGTGGAAACGACGGGAGTGGATGCGGTGGGGATCGATGCCTCAGTGGCGCCCGAATGGGCAGCCCGCGAGTTGCAGCCCACATGCGCGGTGCAGGGCAACCTGGACAACCAGCTGCTGCGCATCGGCGGCCGGCCGCTGCTGGCTGCGACCCGGGAAATCCTTGATGAGCTGGCCGTGGGCCGCTTCGTCTTCAACCTGGGACACGGCGTCCTGCCGGACACGCCGCCGGAGTACGTGGGCCAGGTGGCCGAACAGGTACGGCAGTTCCGTCGGATCGCCGAATGACGAGACCGCGGCGCCTGGCGGTGGTGCTGTTCAACCTGGGCGGCCCGGATACGCTGGACGCGGTGGAGCCGTTCCTGCGCAACCTGTTCAGCGATCGGGCGATCATCGGCGCGCCATGGCCGATCCGGTTGCCGCTGGCCTGGCTGATCGCGCGCCGGCGGCGGACGACGGCGCAGCACATCTACGCCCGGCTGGGCGGCGGCTCGCCGCTGCTGCCGCTGACCCGGGAGCAGGCGGACGCGCTGCAGGGCCGGCTGCAGCAGCGGGGCTTGGATGCCCGGGTCTTCGTCTGCATGCGCTACTGGCATCCGCGGGCGGACGCGGTGGTCCGCGAGGTGGCGGCCTGGGGGCCGGACCAGGTGGTGCTGCTGCCGCTCTATCCCCAGTACTCCACCACCACCAGCGGCTCGTCGCTGCAGGAATGGCAGGATGCAGCGGCGGCGGCCGGGCTGAGCGCGCCGACGTCGGCCGTCTGCTGCTATCCGGCGCAGGCCGGGTTTGTCGCCGCGGTGGCCGGGCGCATCGGCGACGCCATCGCCCGGGCCGGACTGGCGGCGCCGTTCCGGGTGCTGTTCTCGGCCCACGGACTGCCGAAGCGGGTGATCGCCGGAGGCGATCCGTACCAGTGGCAGGTGGAGCGGACCGCGGCTGCCGTCGCCCGGTCGCTGGGGACGCTCTGCGCCGATCACGTGGTCTGCTACCAGAGCCGGGTCGGCCCGCTGGAATGGATCGGCCCGTCCACGGAAGCGGAGATCGCCCGGGCGGCGGCCGATCGCCTGCCGATCGTGGTTGTGCCGATCGCCTTCGTTTCCGAGCATTCGGAGACTCTGGTCGAGCTCGATATCGAGTATCGCGAAAAGGCCGAGGCGCTGGGCGTGCCCGCCTACGTCCGGGTGGCGAGCGTCGGCACGGCGGGCGCCTTCATCGAGGGGCTTGCCGACCTGACGGAGGAGGCCATATCCAGGGGAGACGACACCGTTGCCAGCGGCGACGGGACGAACTGCCCGCAGGACTGGAGACGCTGCCCGTGCCGGGCGTAGGCCGGCGGTCGGCAGGCACCCCGGGGGGAGAAGGCTGTGCGGAGGTCCTGCAGGGCAGCGGGTACCACAGGGGAACAGGGTGGGGACGAGCTTGGCCGACGGCTATCTTTGGTTGAGGGCGCTGCACATCATCTCCGTCATCTCGTGGATGGCGGGGCTGCTCTACCTGCCGCGGCTGTATGTCTACCACTGCGGCGTGGCGCCGGGCTCGGAGGCTTCCGAGACGTTCAAGGTCATGGAACGTAAACTGCTGCGCTACATCATGAATCCGGCGATGATCGCGTCCTTCGTGTTCGGCGCCTGGCTGATCTGGATGTTGAGCCCGGGGATCTGGTCGCAGGGATGGCTGCACGGCAAGCTGGCGCTGGTCGCGGCGCTTGCCGGCCTGCATGGGATGATGGCGAAATGGCGTCGTGATTTCGAACTGGATCGCAATACGCGCCCGGCGCGATTCTTCCGCTGGATGAACGAAGGACCGACGGTCCTGATGATCGCCATTGTCATTCTGGCAGTCGTCAAGCCCTTCTGACCGGATGCGGGCCACTCGCATTCAGGGTTTGACAAGCGGCGTTGCTTTGCGCCATTGTGGGCCGCTGGATTTCTTTCGCAAACCTCAATCCCTCTTTTCGCACGTCCAGAGAGCGTCGCCCAACGCCCGACCGTCACGTGTCGGCACCCCCGGCGGATTGCTTCGGTAAGCGGGACGAACCGTCGATCAACGCGCCGTTTTCGGCTTCTGGCCTGCGAACTCACTGCGGAGTCGCAATCTTCCGATGAACCTTAAGGAACTCAAGGCCAAGCCGCCGGCTGAACTGCTCAACTACGCTGAGGAATTGCGGATCGAGAATGCCAGCTCCCTGCGCAAGCAGGAGATGATGTTTGCGATCCTCAAGCAGCTCGCCGAGAACGATCAGCCGATCTTCGGCGACGGCGTGCTGGAAGTCCTGCAGGACGGCTTCGGATTCCTGCGGTCCCCCGAGGCGAACTACCTTCCGGGCCCGGACGACATCTACGTCAGCCCCAGTCAGGTGCGGCGCTTTGGGCTGCGCACCGGCGACACCGTCGAAGGGGAAATCCGCTCGCCGAAGGACGGAGAGCGCTACTTTGCGCTGTTGCGGGTCACGAGCATCAACTTCGCCGATCCGATCGAGGTGCGGCACCGCATCAACTTCGACAACCTGACGCCGCTCTATCCGCAGGAGCGGATGGTGATGGAAGTCACCGGCATCAAGGACATCACCTCGCGGGTGATCGACCTGATCACGCCGATCGGCAAGGGGCAGCGGGCGCTCATCGTGGCGCCGCCTCGCACCGGCAAGACGGTGATGCTGCAGAACATGGCGCACTCGATCGCCCTCAACCATCCGGAGTGCTACCTGATCGTGCTGCTGATCGACGAGCGGCCGGAGGAAGTGACCGACATGGCCCGCTCGGTGAAGGGCGAGGTGGTGAGTTCCACCTTCGACGAGCCGGCGGCCCGCCACGTTCAGGTCGCCGAGATGGTGATCGAAAAGGCGAAGCGACTGGTAGAGCACAAGCGCGATGTGGTGATCCTGCTGGACTCGATCACCCGTCTGGCGCGGGCCTACAACACCGTGGTGCCGTCGTCCGGCAAGGTCTTGACCGGCGGCGTGGACGCCAACGCCCTGCAGCGCCCGAAGCGGTTCTTCGGCGCGGCCCGCAACATCGAGGAAGGCGGCTCGCTGACCATCATCTCGACGGCGCTGATCGATACCGGCTCGCGCATGGACGAGGTGATCTTCGAGGAGTTCAAAGGTACCGGCAATTCGGAGATCATCCTCGACCGCAAGCTGGCGGACAAGCGCACCTGGCCGTCCATCGACATCACCAAGTCGGGCACCCGCAAGGAAGAGCTGCTGGTCGACAAGGGCACATTGTCGAAGATGTGGGTGCTGCGCCGGGTGCTCATGCCCATGGGCGTCACCGACGCAATGGAGTTCCTGATCGACAAGCTCAAGAGCTCGAAGGCCAACGTGGACTTTTTCGAGGCCATGAACAGCTGAGGCGGGGCGGCGCAGAACTGTCCGGCACCGGCACCGGTACCGGGTACGGTGCCGACGGTGCGGGCAAGTTCGCCGGCGAGGCGGTCGACCGGCCGGCGGCCGAAGCGGCTGGCACGTACCGGTCGCTGATCCAGCCCCACCAGGGCAGCAGGAGCAGGCTCGGGCGCTGCCGCGGCGACGGGTCCGGCCGTCGGCATCCAGGCGATGAGCCTCTCGTCGCCATCGACGTCCGAGGCTTCCCCGAACGACGAGTCCAGGAATGCGCCCGCCTCGTAGGGGCGGACGGGCACTGGACTCCTCCCGTGCAGACGAGCCGTCGGACCGGTGTCCAGGCTGGTGTCGGGGCTGGCGTCCGCCATCTCCTGCACCGGATCCGGGATCACGTCGGAGGCGTGCGGGTCGATGACCACCAGCGTCTTCGAGCCGCGTACCACTTCCGCCACCCGCGGCGGGGTGAGGCCGGTGGGCAGGCGGGTCTCGGGCTCCCGGCGGGTCGATGTCGCCGGCAGCGGGACGAACCTCGGCGGAGCCGTCGTGGCGACGGCCGCGAGAGCGGCCGAGGGGCCGTCGAGCGGATCATCGGATGGATGGCCGGAGAGGGTAGTGGCGGTGGCGGGATGGGCGCCGGCGCCCGGGGTGCAGCGGCACATCACCGCGGCCACCAGACGGCTGCCCTGCAGATCACGCAGCGAGCGGAAGAAGGCCAGGTTGCCGAACAGGGCCGGCCCCTGCAGGTCCTGGGCGGCGACGGCCTCCGCATCCTCGTAGCGGCCGGCGAGCGCGTGCGCGAGCGCCAGGTTCTGGCGAACCCGGGCGCCGCCCGCCTGCCCACGCACCATCTGGACGAGAAGATCGATCGCCTCGGCGTCCTGGCCGGCGAGCGCCAGGGACAGGGCCAGGTTGTTGCGCAGGGGCACGCTGTCCGGATCCTGCTGCAGACCCTGCCGGTAGGCGTCCTGTGCCCGGGCCGCATCACCCGACAGTTCGAGGGCCACGCCGAGCGCCAGGTGGGCGCGGGGATCGGCAGGATCGGCTTGCACCGCGAGGTGCAGCTCGTCGACGGCCGCTGCCGTCCGACCCAGGGACAGCAGCGCCCGGCCATGGCCCAGCCGCGCGGCACTGTTGTGGGGGTCGAGGGCGAGGGCCTTGCGATACAGACTCGCGGCTGCGTCGTGCGCGCCGCGGGCGGCGGTCGCATCGGCCAGCCCGACCAGGGGTTCCGGCTCCTCGGGCTCGAGGGCATGCGCCCGGCCGTAGAACACGGCGGCCCCGGTCGGATCGCCGCCGGCCCGCGCGCTCCCGGCCATGCGCATGGCCCGGGTGGCGTCGATCCGGGTGGCCTCGATCCGCGGCGCCGCGTCCGCATCGGCGGCGTAGGGGAAGCCGTCGCCGGCGCATCCCCCCAGCACGGCGAGCAGCAGCAGCGCCGCCGGCCGCGCAGGGCGGGTCCGCCACACGCGTGATGCCCGATCGATCGCTGCAAGCAGGCGAACGCCCATCTGCCGTGCGTCCTTCCCTGTGTCTCCGGCCCCGTGTCCCGGCCCCGTGTCTCCGGCGACCCTGCAAGGGGCCGCGCGGTATGACCCGATTAGACCATCGCCGGATTAGACCATGGGAGGGTTAACGAACGGTGGCGGCGGGGACACGAGAGCAGTATCCCATCAAGCGGACTCGCTTGATGGGATTGAGTAGCTATAAAAATCAATCAGTTAGAGCACGGCCGTTTGATCAGATCGGTTCGATCCGATCAAACCGTGCTCCAGGGCCGCTTTCCACTGGGGACGCGGGATACCCGAAACATCTCGATGTAAAAACAACCTGGAATTGACATTTCGCTGGTGCAGCCGGATAATTAAAGGATAGGGCGTCGCCGTGCTGCGGCGGTCGCAGGCGGAACATCGCCCGGAAGAGACCACGGGAGGCGCCGATGTACGCCGTCATCCGGCGGTACCGGTTCGATCCCGCCGACGCCGCGGAGATCAATCGCCGCATCAAGGACATCTTCGTCCACCTGCTGCGCAGGACGCCCGGCTTCGAAGCCTACTACTGGCTGGACACGGCGGAAGGGGAAGGGGCGTCGATCAGCGTCTTCCGCGACCGGGCCGGTGCAGAGCAATCGACGCACATCGCGGGACACTTCGTCCACGAGCATCTGGCGACGCTGCTGGGAACGCCCGAGCTGATCCAGGGCGAAGTGCACGCGCGGGCCGACACCCACTGGTGAGTGGCGGGCGGCGCCGTCCGGGTCCTCCTGTCACGGCGCTCATCTGCGGCGCTGGTACTGGGCTCCGGTCCAGGCATAGTTGGTTTGCCCGTTGACGCGGAGGTCGCGGAAGCCTTTGGTCGACGAAGGCAAAACCTCGATGCCGTTGGCGAGCATGTCGAGAGCGATCTTGAACGTCTTCGAGGCCTCGTCGCAGTAGAGGACCTGGGTGAGGCAGCCGCCGCTGCCGCAGTTCATCGACGTCGTTGCTTCGATGACGTACGCGTCCGAGATGTTGCCGCAACTCGCCGCACCGGAGATGCTGCGTAACTGCACGCTCGAGACTTGGTAGTCCTGGCCGTCGTCGTAGGTGAGGCCGGTGGGGCCGTTGATCCACGAGATCTCCGCGCGGCTGACCTCTGAGAGGGGAATCCACTTGAGGTTCGGGGGTGGCGCTTCGGTCGTCTTTGCGGCGGCCAGAAGCATCGGCGCGTGATGATGATGATCCAGTCCGATTGCCGAATCCGAGTGACCGTCGACGCACGCCGTTTCAGGCAGCCTGTGCAGCAGGAACGGCGTGGGGTCGTGCCGCGTCCGGATGCTCTCGTCGCCGGGCGCCGCGGGGAAGGGGTCGGTGGCGACGCTCCCGGTCAGGGTGGTCGGCGTCATATCCCTCTGGCACGAAGCGGCGTGGCCGGTGTTGGGAAGAATGGCGACGAGCGTCCATGGGGCCACCGTGGCAAAAAATAGCAGCAGCGGCCGGGACGGGGTGCGAGGATGGTCGTCTGTCATGGTACCCCCCTTTGCTCATGCCCATCCGCCGAGCAGCGGAGAGATGAAGGCGAATACCTTACCCGAATGGGTATATCAAGGCAAGCATGTGCACATGCGATGCATTTACGGAGGCGTCCGCCGGCAGTCGCCCGACCATGAAGAGAACGACGAGTTCGGGCGCCTCTACGGCAGCAGCACGATCGAGCCGGTGGTCTTGCGCCCCTCCAGGTCGCGATGCGCCTGGGCAGCGTCGTGCAGCGGGTAGGTGCCGGTGACGGCGATCCGCACGTGGCCGCCGGCCACCACCTCGAACAGCTCCCGCGCCGAGGCCTGCAGATCCTCCGCCTTCGCCGTGTAGGTCATCAGCGTCGGCCGGGTGAAGAACAGCGAGCCCTTCTGGGTCAGCACCGCCGGCTCGAATGCCGGTACCGGGCCGGACGCGTTGCCGAACGACACCATCATCCCCATCGGCCGCAGGCAATCCAGCGAGCCCTCGAAGGTGGACTTGCCGACCCCGTCGTAGACCACCGCCACGCCGGCGCCGCCGGTGAGCTCGCGTACCCGGGGCGCGAAATCCTCCCGGGTGTAGACGATGGTGTGGTCGCAGCCGTTGGCGCGCGCGATCTCCGCCTTCGCGTCCGAGCCCACGGTGCCGATGACGACGGCGCCCAGGTGCTTGCCCCACTGGCAGAGGATCGAGCCCACGCCGCCGGCGGCCGCCTGCACCAGGATCGGATCGCCGGCCTGCACCGGGTACGTCCGCCGCAGCAGGTATTGGGCGGTCATCCCCTGCAGCATCATCGCCGCCGCCTGCTGGTCGGACACCCCGTCCGGCAGCAGGACCAGCCGGTCGGCCGGCATCAGCCGCTCCTCGGCGTACGCACCCGGCGGCGGAGCCGCATACGCCACCCGCTGGCCCGGCTGCAACCCGGTGACGCCGGGGCCGACGGCGCGCACCACGCCGGCCGCCTCCATGCCGATCACCGCCGGCAGCGCCGGCAGCGGATAGAGCCCGGTCCGGTGGTAGGTATCGATGTAGTTGACGCCGATCGCCGTGTGCCGCAGGCGGACCTGCCCCGGCCCGGGCTCCGGTACTTCCACGTCGTCCCAGGACAGCACCTCGGGCCCGCCGGGGGCATGGATGCGGATCGCCTTGACCATCGAGTCCTCCTTACTGTCCAAGCTCGTGTGGCGAGCCTCGTGTGGCGGGCGGGGTGCGCCGGGCTTGTGGGTGAGGCCGCTCTGTTCGCTTACACCGAACCCAGATGTGCCCGCAATTCATCCGCGTCGGTGATCGGCAGGGAGCACGTGCGCCCGACGCAGACGTAGGCCGTCGGCCGCCCGTCCACCAGCGTCTTACCGGAGGCCGGATGCAGGACCGGCAGCGGCTGGCCCGGATGCTGCGGCAGGATCACCGCGTGCGGCTGGCCCGCCTGCCAGGCGGTATGGCGCAGCGCCGTTGCCGCCGGATCGTCCGGATCGCCGACGATGACGATCTGATAGGCCCGGTACAGCAGCTCGGTGCCGGTCAACAGCCCGGGAACGCTCACGAGATGCTGGGCGCCTTCACCGGAAAACACCGTGACCAGCCGATCCGCCCGCTCCAGATAGCTGTCCTCGCCGGTGATCAGGTACAGCCGGGCCAGGACCTCCACCATCGTGCCGTTGCCGGACGGGGTGGCGTTGTCGGTGGCGTTCTTCGTCCGGATGATCACGTCCCGGGTGTCGTCGGCGGAGAGAAAGTAGCCGCCGGCGGCCGGGTCCCAGTGGTGGCGGTCCGCCTGCGCCACCCAGGTGCGCGCACGGGCCAGGTACGGCGGGTGGCCGGTGGCCTCGAACAGCACCAGAGCGGCGCGGGCGAGGTTGGCGTAGTCCTCGATCACCGCCGGATGGCGGGCGCTGCCGGCGCACCAGACGTGCTGCGGCCGGTTTCCGCCCTCGTCGGGCACCTGCATGTGGGTGACGACGAAGTCGAAACAGCGCCGCGCCGCCTCCAGCCAGGCGGGCTCGCCGAGCGCCATCGCGGCGCGCGCCAGGGCCGCGATCATCAACCCGTTCCAGTCGGCCAGCACCTTGTCGTCGCGGCCGGGCGGGATGCGCCGGTCGCGCGCCGCCTTCAGCCGGCGGCGTGCCTCGGCCATCGCCGGGTCGTTCAGCGTCTCCAGCAGCCGGGGATTGCGGGAGAGGTTGAGGATGGAGTGCCCCTCCCAGTTGCCTTCGGGGGTCACGTCGTAGGCGGCCTTGAACGGAGCAGCACCCACGTCGAGCACCCGATCGATCTCGGCAGCATCCCAAACGTAGTATCTGCCTTCGACCCCCTCGGAGTCGGCGTCCAGGGCGGAGGCGAATGCGAACGTGCCGTCCGGTTCGCGGGGCTCGACGCGCATCTCCGCCATCGCCCAGGCGATGGTCTCGCGGATGCACCGTTCGTGCAGCGGCGAGCGCAGGTGCAGGAACACTTCGCTCAGCAGCTCGACGAGCTGGGCATTGTCGTAGAGCATCTTCTCGAAGTGGGGGACCAGCCACGCCACGTCGGTGGAGTAGCGGGCGAAGCCGCCGCCCAGGTGGTCGTAGATGCCGCCGGTGCACAGGTTGTCCAGTGTCAGCGTCACCGCTTCCCGGAACATCGCCGCCCCGGTGCGCCGGTGGGCCCGCCACAGCAAGCGGAAGAACACCGGCTGCGGGAACTTCGGCGCTCCGGCGGTGCCGCCGCGCAGCGGATCGACGAGCCGCAGCGCCATTGCCGCCGCCTCGTCCATCCCGTCCGGCGTCAGCCCTTTGCCGGCCGGCGGCGTGCTCAGTTTGGCCAGCCCCTGACGCAGGGCGTCGACGTTCTTGGCGATCACGTCCTTCTGCTGGTGGTAGGTCTGGGCGATCTGCCGCAGAACATCGGGGAAGGCGGGCCGCCCCCAGCGGGACTGGGGCGGGAAATAGGTGCCGCCCCAGAACGGCTCGCCGTCCGGCGTGAGGAACATGGTCAGCGGCCAGCCGCCCTGCTCACCCAGCATCGCCAGCGCCGACTGGTAGATCAGGTCGACGTCCGGGCGCTCCTCCCGGTCCACCTTGATGGTGATGAACAGATCATTCATCAGCCGCGCGGTGCCCTCGTCGTCGAAGCTTTCGTGCGCCATGACATGGCACCAGTGACAGGCGGCGTAGCCCACCGACAGCAGGATCGGCTTGTCGGCAGCCTTGGCTGCGGCCAGCGCCGCCGCGCCCCACGGCCGCCAGTGGACCGGATTGTTCTTGTGCTGCAGCAGGTAGGGGCTGGTTTCGTCGGCCAGCAGGTTGCGGGACATGAGTGTCTCCCTGGATGTCCGGAACGCGGCGACGGCGGCGAACGACAGCGCGATTGCGAATAAATGCGACCTTGCTTACTTTGGGCGTCGGTTTCCGGGGTACAACCCGGAACGCCGGCGGTGATGACGGGTGAGTCGGAACCAAGCGCTGCACGTCTGACGAAAAGGGGTTGCTGATGAAAATCCACATGGACGTCGATTTGACGCCGGACGAAGCGCGGACATTGTTCGGTCTGCCGGACGTGAAGCCGATGCAGGCCGCGATGATGGGCGAGATCGAAGCCCGCATGAAGAAGGCCCTGACGGCCATGGAGCCGGACGCGATGATCAAGATGTGGCTGCCCGCCAGCATCCAGGGCTTCGAGCAGTGGCAGAAGTTTCTGTGGTCGCGGGTCGGTTCCGCGGCCGGCGGCGGGACGCGGGAGGGCGAGGAAGGCAAGGGTTCGTGACGACGGGCCCCGCTGCGCCGGAAGCGATGGAAGCCTACTACCGGTGCCACGTCTTCTGCTGCACCAACGAGCGGCCGGCGGGGCACGAGCGGGGGTCGTGCTCCGGTCGAGGCGCGGTCCGGCTGCGCAACTACATGAAGGCCCGGGCCAAGGAACTGCGCCTGGCCGACGTGCGGATCAACGCGTCCGGCTGCCTGGACCGCTGCGAGCTGGGGCCGACGATGGTCATCTATCCGGACGGCGTCTGGTATCATTACGAGACATTCGCCGACGTGGACGAGATTCTGACGCGCCACGTCATCGGCGGTGAGCTGGTGATGCGGCTGCTTCTCCGCCCCGGGGACGGTGCACCGCGCGAGAGCGCGGTTTGATCAGAACGAACCGATCTGATCAAACGGTCGTGCTCCAACTGTTTGATTCTTTGAGCAAGTCAATCCGATCAAGCGATTCCGCTTGATCGGATATTGCTCGAGCGGCGGCGCGGTCGGTCCGGTCGGCGGCGGGCGTCGGGGTGGCAGGGATGGGGACAGCCGGTCGACCTGACACGATCTATGCCCCCGCCAGCGGCGGCGGTCGCGGGGCCATCGCCATCATTCGCATATCCGGGGCGGCGGCTCGCGATGCCTTGTCGCGGCTGACCGGACGAGTTTCGTGGGTGCCCCGCCGCGCCGTCGTCGTAGCGGTCCGCGGGGCGGACGGGGAGCGGCTGGACCAGGGGCTGGCGATCTGGTTCCCCGGCCCGGGCAGCGCCACCGGCGAGGACGTGGGCGAACTGCACGTGCACGGCGGGCCGGCGGTGGTGGCGGGCGTGCTCCGGGCGCTGTCGGCGGTCGACGGGCTGCGGCCGGCGGAGCCGGGGGAGTTCACCCGGCGCAGTTTCGAGAACGGCAAGCTGGATCTGACTCAGGCGGAAGCGATCGCCGACCTGGTGGCGGCGGAGACGGACGCCCAGCGCCGGCAGGCGCTGCGGCAGCTGGATGGTGAATTGGGACGCCTGTACGAGGGCTGGCGCGGCCGGCTGCTGCGGGCGATGGCGCTGCTGGAGGCGGCGATCGACTTCGCCGACGAGGGGTTGCCGGAGGACCTGGCGGCACGGGCGGCGGCGGACGCGGCGGCGGTGGCTGTCGAGATGCGCCGCCACCTGGCGGACGGAGGGCGGGGCGAGGCGATCCGCAGCGGCTTCACGGTGGCCCTGGTGGGGCCGCCGAACGCCGGAAAATCCAGCCTGCTGAATCGGCTGTGCGGGCGGGAAGCGGCGATCGTGCACGGCGAGCCGGGGACAACCCGCGACGTGGTCGAAGTGGCGACGGAGATTGCCGGGTTGCGGGTGCTGCTGCAGGATACGGCCGGCCTGCGCGACGGGGGTGATGGGGTGGAGCAGGAGGGTGTCCGTCGGGCACGGGTGCGGGCGGACGCCGCGGATCTGCGGTTGCTGGTGTTCGACGGCAGCTGCTGGCCGGAGGTGTGCGGCGAAACGGCGGCGCGGCTGGCGGCCGGCGGCAAGGCACTGGCGGTGGTGAACAAGAGCGACCTGGGTCGGGTTCCGGACGGCGCGGGCATCGGGGATCACGGGTGCGCGGTGGTTTCAGCGCTCAGCGGCGCCGGGATCGAGGCGCTGCGGGAGGGGATCGGCGCGGCGCTGGCCGGGGAGGCAGCGGACGGCAACGAGCCGGCACTGACCCGCATCCGCCACCGCCGGGCGGTGGAAGCGGCGGCGGCGGCGCTGCAGCGGATGTCCGGGGCGGGCGGCGTCGAGACGGCGGCGGAGGAGTTGCGGACGGCGATGACCGCCATCGGCCGGATCACCGGGCGCGTCGACGTGGAGGACGTGCTGGGGGCGATCTTCTCCGAGTTCTGCATCGGCAAGTAGGCGGTCGTCCCTGGGCGAGGGATGGGGTCGACGGCGGCGTGTTTCACGTGAAACACCGAAGGAGGATCCAGGTGTCGGGCACCGATGTTTGCCAGCAGGACGTCATCGTCGTCGGCGGCGGCCACGCCGGTTGCGAGGCGGCGGCGGCGGCGGCGCGGATGGGCGCGCGCACCGTGCTCGTCACCCACGACCCGGCTCGGATCGGCGAGATGTCGTGCAATCCGGCGATCGGCGGGCTCGGCAAGGGGCAGATGGTCCGCGAGATCGACGCCCTGGACGGATTGATGGGCCGGGCAATCGACCGGGCCGGTATCCAGTTCCGCATGCTCAATCTCTCCAAGGGGCCGGCGGTGCACGGGCCGCGCGCCCAGGCGGATCGGGCCCTGTATCGCCGGGCGATGCAGGAGCTGATCGGAACCCAGCCGGGCTTGCGGGTGCTGGGCGCGGCGGCCGAGGATCTGATCGTCGAGGATGGACGGATCGCCGGAATCGAGACAGCCTGCGGCCGGCGACTGCGGGCCGGCGCGGTGGTCCTGACCACCGGAACCTTCCTGCGCGGTGTCATTCACATCGGCGAGCGCCAGATCTCCGCCGGCCGGGTCGGCGAGCCGCCGGCGGTGGGGATCGCCCTGGCCTTGCGGGCGGCGGGGTTGACGCTGGGGCGGCTGAAGACCGGGACCCCGGCGCGGCTCGACGGCCGGACCATCGACTACGGGGCGTTGGCGGTGCAGGCGGGTGACGATCCGCCGCCGCCGTTCTCCTTCCTCACCGAGGCGATCACCACGCCGCAGGTGGTCTGCCACGTCACCGCCACGACCGAGGCGACGCACCGCATCATCCGCGCCAACCTGCACCGGGCGCCCATGTACTCAGGGCAGATCGGCAGCGTCGGCCCCCGTTACTGCCCCTCGATCGAGGACAAGGTGGTGCGCTTCGCCGACCGGAGCGGCCATCAGATCTTCCTCGAACCGGAGGGTCTGGACGACCCCACCGTCTATCCCAACGGCATCTCCACTTCCTTGCCGGAAGACGTGCAGCGGGCGTTGCTGGCGACCATCCCGGGGCTGGAGACGGCGGTGATGCTGCGGCCCGGCTACGCCATCGAATACGACTTCGTCGATCCGCGGCAGCTGCAACCGACGCTGCAGGTGCACCGGCTGCCGGGGCTGTTTCTGGCCGGACAAATCAACGGCACCACCGGCTACGAGGAGGCGGCGGGCCAGGGGGTGATCGCCGGGGTGAACGCCGCGCTGGTGGCCGGCGGTGGTTGCGGCGGTGGCGGCGACGGCTTCGTCCTGCAGCGGACCGACGCCTATATCGGCGTGATGATCGACGATCTGGTGACGGTGGGCACGGAGGAGCCGTACCGGATGTTCACCTCCCGCGCCGAGTATCGCCTCAGCCTGCGGGCGGACAACGCTGACCAGCGGCTGACGGCGGCGGGGATCGGGGCCGGGTTGGTCGGCGGTGAGCGGGCGGCGGCGTTCGCGGCGAAACGGGACGCTCTGGCGCACGGCGAGGCGCTGCTGCGCAGCGTCCGGGCGACGCCGGACGAACTGCGGCAGCGGGGCATCCTCGTCAATCTGGACGGCGTGCGCCGGTCCGCCTACGAACTGCTCGCCTACCCGGCGGTCCGCATCGGCGACCTGCAGGCGCTGTGGCCGGAGCTGGCGGCGATCCCGGCGCTGATCGCCCGGCAGCTGGAGAACGACGGCCGCTACCAGGGCTACCTGCGGCGGCAGGAGGCGGACATCGGCAGCTACCGCCGGGACGCGGCGCTGGAGCTGCCGAGCGACCTGGACTACGGCCGGGTGGGGGGTCTGTCGAACGAGGTGCGGATGAAGCTGGAGCGCTCCCGGCCGGCGACGGTGGCGGCGGCGGCGCGGATACCCGGCGTCACGCCGGCGGCGCTGACGGCATTGCTCGGGCACGTCCGCCGGCGCGTCGCTTCGGTGCGGGAGCGGGGATCGCTGGAGGGCGCCCAGGGGATCGAGGGCGCATGAGCAGGAGGCAACCCGTCGTACCGCCGTCCCTCGGCGATTGTTTCACGTGAAACAGCCGCCGCTGAGCCCGACCGACTTCGCCCGCCTGACCGGCATCGACACCGACTCCGGCACCGGCACCGGCACGCTCGCCCGGCTCGAAGCCCTGCTGGCGCTGCTGTGCCGCTGGCAGACGCGCATCAACCTCGTCGGCCCTGCCACCCTTGACGACCCCTGGCGCCGGCACATGCTCGATTCGGCGCAACTGGCGCCGTTGCTGCCCTCGTCGACGGACCGGGGGTTGCCTTCCGTCGTCGACCTGGGCAGCGGCGCCGGCTTCCCCGGCCTGGTGCTGGCGATCCTCACCGGCGCGCCGGTGACCCTGGTCGACAGCGACCGGCGCAAATGCGCCTTCCTCATCGAGGCGGCGCGAATCACCAACGCCCGCGTGCAAATCCTGCCGCTGCGCATCGAGGCGCCCCCCGGATCGCCCCCGAACGGCGGCTACGACGTCGTCACCGCCCGGGCCCTGGCGCCGCTGCCCAAGCTGCTGGCGCTGGCGGAGAAATGGCTGGCACCGGGCGGCATCTGCCTGTTTCTGAAAGGCCGCGGCGTCGAGGCCGAATTGACGGCGGCGGCGAAAGACTGGACAATGCACGCCACATGCGCCGCCAGCCGGTCGGATCCCGCAGGCGTTATCCTCCGGATCGAGAAGGTTTCGCGCCGTGACAGCTGAAGCCAGGCCAGCGCCTGCGGAGCCGCGCCCCGCGTCCATGCGCATCATCGCCGTGGCCAACCAGAAGGGCGGCGTCGGCAAGACGACGACGACGATCAACCTCGGCACCGCCATGGCCGCCGTCGGCCGCCGGGTGGTGGTGTTCGACCTGGACCCCCAGGGCAACGCGTCGACCGGGCTGGGCATCCCCGCCGCGCAGCGACGTCCCAACGCCTACCACGTGCTGATCGGCAGCGTCTCGCTGGCGGCCGCCCTGCGCCCGACCGAGGTGCCGAACCTGTCGATCGTGCCGTCGGGCGTCGACCTGGCGGGAGCGGAAATCGAACTCGTGTCCCTGGAGCGGCGGGAGTCCTTCCTGCGTAACGCCCTGATCGGGCTGGCGGCAACCCACGACTACGTGCTCATCGACTGCCCGCCGGCGCTGGGCCTGCTGACCCTGAACGCGCTGGCCGCCGCGCATGCGGTCCTCGTGCCGCTGCAGTGCGAGTTCTTCGCCCTGGAAGGGATCAGCCACCTGATGAAGACCATCGAGCGCGTACGCCGCGGTTTCAACCCGAGCCTCGAGATCCAGGGCATCGTGCTCACCATGTTCGACAAGCGCAACCGCCTCTCCGACCTGGTGGCCAGCGACGTTCGCGCCCACTTCGGCGAAAAGGTCTACGAGACGGTCATCCCCCGCAACGTCCGCGTCTCGGAAGCACCGTCGCACGGCCGGCCGGTGCTGATCTACGACGTCCAGTGCGCCGGATCGCGGGCCTACCTGCATCTGGCCAGCGAGGTCCTGAAGCGGGAGCGGCGCGTCGCATGACCCCCAACGACAGTCGCAAGCGCGGTCTGGGACGGGGGCTGTCCGCCCTGCTCGGCGAAGCGGGGGTGGAGGAGGCTCCGGTCGAAGGCCCGCGCGGGTCCCGCGTCGTGCCGATCGAGAACCTGCAGCCGGGACGTTTCCAGCCGCGCAAGAGCATGGCGGAAGCGGACCTGGAGGATCTGGCCCGGTCGATCGCCGAAAAGGGCATCCTGCAGCCGATCCTGGTGCGGCCGCATCCGGAAGACCCGGAGGTGTACGAGATCATCGCCGGCGAACGCCGCTGGCGGGCGGCGCAACGGGCGCAGCTGCACGAGGTGCCGGTGATGGTCCGGGCGTTCGCGGACCTGGAGGCCCTGGAAGTGGCGCTGGTCGAGAACCTGCAGCGCCAGGACCTCTCGCCCCTGGAGGAGGCCGATGGCTACCGGCGGCTGATCGACGAGCACGGCCACACCCAGGACGAGGTGGCGCGCGGCGTCGGCAAGAGCCGCAGCCACGTCGCCAACACCCTGCGGCTGCTGGCTCTGCCCGAGGGCGTCAAGCGGCTGCTGGCGGCGGGCGCGCTCAGCGCTGGCCACGCGCGCGCGCTGCTGACCGCACCGGACCCGGAGACGCTGGCGCAGACGGTCGTCGCCCGCGGGCTGAACGTCCGCCAGACCGAGCAGCTGGCGAGCGCCGGCGAGGCCAGGGCGGCGAACGTCGACGCTCCCGCCGACCGGCCGCGCGGGGGCGACGGTGCCGGGGGCGGTAGCGGTGGCGGTGGCGGCGGTGGGAGTAGCCCGCACCCATCGGCCAAGGATGCGGACACGCTGGCATTGGAGCGGGACCTGACGGCGGCGCTGGGGCTGACGGTGGAAATCCGCTTCGGCCGTGGCGGCGGCGAGCTCTTGCTCCGCTATACATCCCTCGACCAGCTGGACGACATTCTGCACCGGCTAAGCCGCGGCACCCACGGCCGCCGCGCCCCGCCGGCCGAAGATGCGGCCGAGCAGCGCCTTCAGGAACCCTGACGCCGCCGATGCTTCGGACGTCGGGGACGGAGTGGCCGGTTATTCCTGGATTGACTTGCTCTGAAAATCAGGCAGCTGGAGCACGACCGTTTGATCAGATCGGTTCGATCTGATCAAACCGGGCTCTGGCCTGCCCGCATCCGACGCCCCGCATCGAAGAGCGCGCCGGCAAGATCACGGATCTCCGACGAGCGGGCGAGATGCGTCCGCCAGCCGAGCGGGATGCCGCTGCACCCCCAGATCGCGCCGGCAAGCTGACCGGTGACCGCGGCAACAGTATCCGCATCCTCACCGAGATTGGCGGCGGTGAGGATCGCGCGCTCGAAGCTCTCGGCACCCTCGATCGACCACAGGGCCGCTTCCAGGCAGTCCACCACGTAACCCGTCGACCGGATCTGCTCACGGCCCATCGCTTTCCACGACGCTCGGCCACAGATCGCCGCCACCGCCGCATCGAGGCCGGCCGGGACCTGCTGTGGGGCGAGCAGCGCCTGCTTCGACTCCCCGGCAATCGCGCGAACAAGCAATCGCGCGAAAACACGGCAGGCATCGACGGCCGCAGGGGCAGCGTGCGTCGTGCGGCTTTGTTCGGCCGCCGCCTGTTCGGCCGCCTCTGGATCGCCATGCCAGAAGATCGCCACCGGCGACAACCGCATCAGCGAGCCGTTGCCGGCCTTGTCCGGATCGGTACTGCCCGCCAGCGGATTTCCGGTCTGCTGGTAGCGTGACAGAGCCTCGTCGACGGTTACGCCGATGTCGAAGCACTCGCCCGTGCACGAGTTCTCTCCGAACTCACGCCAGCGGCAGAAGCGCTTCATGAGGTCGTGCACGTCGAGACCGCGTTCCGCCAGAAGCGACTCAGCCAGGCAGAGCGCCATGCTGGTGTCGTCCGTCCACTCTCCCTTGTCCAGCCCGAACGGGCCGCCGCCGACCATGTCGAGCAGCGGCGGCTCACTGTCGCGGAGCACAAACTCCAGGGTGGTTCCGACCGCGTCGCCCACCGCCAGTCCCAGCAGGGAGCCGATGGCACGATCGCGTCGGAACGCTTCGGAGCAGTCGGGGGAACTCAGGAACGGCCGCATGGGAAACCTCGTCTCACGCCGGAGACATGCAGACGCAGCGTACTGCCGGATCAGAGCGGGACCAGGGCGGGATCAGGACCGCTGCCGCGAGGCGGCGGCCTGCCTGCCTGTCCCGAGCCGGCCCAGCCGGATCAGCGCCCGGTGGCAGATCATTTCCTGCGGCGCGCCGGTCTGCTTGCAGGCGAGCTCCGCCTCGGTCACCAACGCCAGGGCGGCGGCCAGCCGGGTGGGCGTCCATGCCGCCGCCTGCCGCTCGAAGGCCGGTCGCCAGCGGAAGTGCACCGGTGGCCGGAGCCCGTCCACCGCCTGCTTCGCCGAGGCGCCGCCGGCAATAAGTGCCCGGGCCTGCAGCAGGCGCTGCAGATGCCGGGCGGCGGCGCGCAGGATGGAGATCGGCTGGGTGCCCTCGGCGGCCAGTGCCGCGAGGCCTCGGTCCAGCGCCGGGAAGTCGCCGGAACACGCCGCGTGCGCCACCCCGTCGGTGGACTGCTGGCGGGCGTCGCCGATCACCGCCAGCACGTCGTCCACCTCCACCTGGCCCGCCCCGCCCTTGTACAGCGCCAGCTTGGCCAGCTCGCTGCGGGTGAGCCCCCGATCGGCGCCGAGCAGGCCGGTCAGCATCTCCGCCGCTTCGTCGCTGACGCCCAGGCCGTCCGCCGCCAGACCGGCCACGATCAGGCCGTGCAGCGCGTCGCCCTCGTCCCCGTAGCAGGGGAGCGCCGCGCCGTTCGCCGCCGCCTCGAATGCCTGGCGCAGCGGCGAGCGCGGGCCCAGTTCGCCCGCCTCCAGCACCGCGAGGCCGGCGGCGCCGCTGCCCAGCAATTGCCGCACGGGGTCCGCGTGAGCGTCCTTCGCTTCGCGCAGGCGCACCACCCGCCGGCCGCCGGAGAACGACAGGGCGGCCGCTTCGGCGGCGAGGCGGGAGGGATCGTCCTTCAGCTGCTCCGGCGACAGCTCGCTGATGCGGAACGCATCCGAACGGCAGCCGGCGACGGTGACGACCAGCCGGTCGGCCCGCTCCCGCACCAGCCCCCGGTCCGGACCGTAGAGGAGGACGGCGATCACCGCCGGATCGGGCTTGCGCAGGAACCCCTCGATGCGCTGGCCCGCGAGCTTCATGACCCCGCGGCGGGCGCCTTCGCCGGGTCCGGGGTGGGGCCCGGGGTCTGGCCCGAGGACTGACCCTGGGGCTGGCGACTGAAGTGGGCCGCGAGCCGGTTGCGGATCTCGTGGGCGATCTGGCTCACCACCCGATTGTTCGCATCGCCCCGCGACACCAGGGTGGAGAAGTCGTTGTCGAGCAGGTTGTAGCCGCTGATGGCGCGGCTGTTGCCGGCGAACACCGGCGAGCCGGTCGCGTCGTCGATCAGCGTGAACGTGGCGTTCATCTCGATGTTGGCGCGGGTGGCGAAGCCGCTGCGTTCGAGCGCAAGGGAGTCCTCGCGCTCGGTCAGGATCACGTTCAGCGTATAGCGGCGCGCGGCGGACGAGGATGCCGGATCGAGGAGAAGCTCCAGCTCGTTGCGCAGCAACTGTCCGGAGCGGTTGGGGATCAGACCGACGCGGATGCTGGAGAGATCCTCGGTGACCGGGGTGGTCTGGGTCGCCTCGGGCTTGCCGTACATGGGCCGGAAGCCGCAGCCGGCGAGACCGGCGCCCGCCAGCGCCAGGAGGACGAGGCCGAGGGCGACCGTCGGGCGCCGGTTCGGGGTGTTGTTCCGGGAGGCGATGCCCTGTGACTGGACCATCCTAGACCACCACGTTGACGATCCGGTTCGGCACGACGATGACGCTGCGGGGCGACCTGCCCGACATCGCCGCCGCAACCGTCGGCAGCGCCAGTGCGGCCGCCCGGACATCGTCCTCGGACGCGTCCCTCGCGAGCTGCACCGTGCCGCGGAGCTTGCCGTTCACCTGCACTCCCAGTTTCACGGTTTCTTCCGCCAGAAGTGCCGGATCGGCGACCGGCCATGGCTGGTCGACCAGCAGGCTGTCGCTGCCCAGGGCCGACCACAGCTCTTCCGCCAGATGCGGCATGATCGGGCCGATCAGGATCACCAGGGTGGTGAGCGCGTCCCGCCGCGCCTGCCGCGCGCCGTCGTCGTCGAAGGCGAAGTCGCCGATCGCGTTGGTGAACTCCCGGATCCGCGCCACCGCCCGGTTGAAGCCGAACTTCTCCAGATCGTCGGTGACCCGGGCGATCGTCCGGTGCATCTGCCGGCGCAGCGCCAGGATCGCGTCCGGGGATGCTGCGCTGCCCGACGACGGCCCGCGTCCCGACGCATCCCCATCGCCGGCGACCATCCGCCACAGCCGGTTGACGAACCGCCAAGCTCCCTCGACGCCGGCGTCGGTCCACTCCAGGTCCCGCTCCGGCGGGCTGTCGGAGAGCATGAACAGCCGCGCCGTGTCCGCGCCGTAGGCGTCGATGATCCCTTCCGGATCGACGACGTTCTTCTTCGACTTCGACATCTTCTCGGAGCGGCCGAGCACGGCCGGCTCGCCGCTGGCACGGACGACGACCCGCTCGCCGATCCGTTCCACCTCGGCGGGAGAGAGCCAGCCGCCGGCGGGCGCGCGATAGGTTTCGTGGCAGACCATGCCCTGGGTCATCAGGCCCTCGAACGGCTCGTCGAGGCCCACGTAGCCGCAGCGCTTCAGCGCCCGGGTGAAGAAGCGGGAATACAGCAGGTGCAGGATCGCATGCTCGATGCCGCCGATGTACTGGTCCACCGGCAGCCAGTAGTCCACCGCCGCGCGGTCGAGCCCGTCGGCCGCATCCGGGCAGGCGAAGCGGGCGAAGTACCAGGAGGACTCGAAGAAGGTATCGAACGTATCGGTCTCGCGCACCGCCTCCCCGCCGCATTCCGGGCAGCGGACGTGCTTCCAGGTGGGGTGGCGGTCGAGAGGGTTGCCGGGTGCGGCGAAATCCACGTCTTCCGGCAGGGTCACCGGCAGGTCCGCTTCCGGCACCGCCACGATGCCGCAAACGGGGCAGTGGAGGATCGGGATCGGGCAGCCCCAGTAGCGCTGGCGGGAGACGCCCCAGTCGCGCAGCCGATAGCTGACGGCCGGGCCGCCGGCGTCGGCAGCGGCGAGGCGACGCATCGCTTCCGTCTTCGCGTCCTCCACGGACAGCCCGTCGAGGAAGCGGGAGTTGGCGAGCCGGCCGGGGCCGGTGTACGCCGTGTCGCCGATGGCGAAGACGGTGTCGCGGGCGCCGCCGTCCTCCGGCCATTCGGGAATCACCACCGGCCGGACCGGCAGGTCGTAGGCGCGGGCGAAATCCAGATCGCGCTGGTCATGCGCCGGACAGCCGAAGATGGCGCCGGTGCCGTACTCGGTGAGCACGAAGTTGGCCACGTAGACCGGCAGCCGCCAGTCGGGATCGAACGGGTGCAGGACGCGCACGCCGGTATCGTAGCCGCGCTTCTCCTGGGTCTCGATCGCAGCCTCGGTGGTCGCGCCGCGGCTGCACTCGGCGATGAAGGCGGCGAGGCCCGGATCGTGAGCGGCCCGCTCGACCGCCAGCGGGTGATCGGCGGCGATGGCGCAGAACGACGCGCCGAACAGGGTGTCGGGCCGGGTGGTGTAGACGTCGAGCACGTCGTCGCGGCCGGCGAGGCGGAACAGCACCCGCGCCCCCTCGGACCGCCCGATCCAGTTCTCCTGCATCAGCCGGACCCGCTCCGGCCAGCGCTCCAGCGGCGCCAGGCCGGCCAGCAGCTCGTCGGCGAAGTCGGTGATGCGCAGGAACCACTGAGAGAGCTTGCGGCGCTCGACCAGCGCGCCCGACCGCCAGCCGCGGCCGTCGATCACCTGCTCGTTGGCGAGCACCGTGTTCTCGACCGGATCCCAGTTGATCCAGGCCTCCCGCCGGTAGACGAGGCCCTCGCGGAGGAAATCGAGGAACATCTTCTGCTCATGGCGGTAATAGGAGGGATCGCAGGTCGCGAACTCCCGGCGCCAGTCATAGGAGAGGCCCATCCGCCGCAGCTGCCGGCGCATGGTCGCGATGTTCTCCTTCGTCCACACCGCCGGATGGATGCCGCGCTCGATGGCCGCGTTCTCCGCCGGCAGGCCGAATGCGTCCCAGCCCATGGGATGCAGCACGTTGTAACCCTGGGCCCGCTTGAAGCGGGCGACCACGTCGCCCAGCGTGTAGTTGCGGACGTGGCCCATGTGAATGCGGCCCGACGGGTAGGGAAACATCTCCAGGACATAGAATTTGCGTCGCGAGGCGTCCTCTCGGGCGGCGAAGCAGCCGCGCTCTTCCCAGACCGCCTGCCACCTCGCTTCCGCTTCGCCTGCGTTGTACCGCGACATGCCCTGTTGCCGTCCCCAGCCTGCTGCAGCCCAGACGATCAGCCCCGGTTGTCCGGAGCCGCCGCTGCTGTCCGTCCCGTGCGATCGCCTACTGCTGCAACGCGTCGAACCGCAGCTGGCGGGCCCGGGTCAGGATCGCGTCCTCGATGCGGGTGCCGGCGTTGTCGGGAACCGTCGCATCCTGCCAGCCGCCCGTGCCGTCCTTCACCTGCCGGAACACCGCCACCCGCACCCCGTCGGCGCGGAGCTGCCGGCCCAGGATGTAGACGTTCATCTTGAACCGCTCCTGCGGCGTCTCCGGCATGGCGTGCCAGTCGGTGATGACGACGCCGCCGAACGGATCGGCGGAATTCACCGGCATGAAGGCGACCGTATCCAGCGTCGCCCGCCAGAGGTAGCCGTTGACGCCGATGCCGCCGCCCGTGTCCTGGTTCGGGCCTTCGGCGCCACCGCTGCCGATCGAAGCCCCCGATTCGCCGAAGATCGAGTCGCGGTTCTGGTAAGGCGTCGATTCGCCTTTGGTCCGATTCGGATAAACGCCCTCCGGCTGCACGCCCTCGCAGCCACCGAGGGCAACAACCGCCACGCCTGCGGCGACCAGAATCGCGAGTCCAGAACGACGAAACCGCTGCATATGCCCGATCCCTTGCTTTCCAATGCTCGTTAACCCCCCGGCCCGGCGCTGTCAACACGTGCCGCCCCGCCCTCCATGTTGCCGCGAAATCACACTGAAGATAGTTAAGCACACTCCTGTGCCGCCGAGAGTTGATCGCCTCCATGCCGCGTGTCTTGAATGGGCACGGACGATAAAGCGGGCGTCGCCAGGCGTCCTGCTCACGAGGCAAGTGGAACTCTGGAAAAGAACGCGAGGGTACGGATGAGAAAGATACTTTACGCGACGACCGCGCTGACCGCAGCAGGTCTGATCGCCGCCGGCGCAGGGGAAGCCGCCGCCCAAACCACCCCGTCGTCGCCCTACCGCGAGCAGGCGCCGGCAATCGTGACGCCGACGCCCGCCACGACTCCGCAGCCGGTGCCGCCGGTGCAGTCCAAGGCCGCCGAGAAGATCAAGCTGGGCCTCAGCGGTTACTACCAGCAGTGGGCGGTGATGACCGACCAGCCCTACAAGACGCGTGTCGCTCCGGGCGCGCCGGGCCGGTACAATTCGACCCGCTTCGTCGACAACAAGCACAACTCGGAAATCTGCGTCATCGGCCAGACGACGCTGGACAGCGGCCTGACCGTCGGCGTCAACGTCCAGCTCGAGGCTTTCAACGAAGCCGACGAGGTGGACGAGTCGTTCCTGTTCCTGCAGTCGCCGACCTACGGCCAGTTGATCATCGGTGACGAGAACAACGCCGGCTACCTGCTGCACGTCACGGCACCGGACGGCGGTGTCAGCCTCGACTCCGGTGACCTCTGCAACATCACCGCATTCGAAACCGGCGGCGGCTCGTCGCTGTTCGACTCGCCCTTGTGCACGACCAACCTGCGTCTGCGCGACAACGACTCGGGCAAGTTCACCTACATCACCCCGCGCTTCGCCGGCTTCCAGGCTGGCGTGTCGTACATCCCGAACTTCGAGGCGGGCGGCGACAACAACAGCGCGCTGACCGACGTCGGCACCGGTGACGGCGGCCGCAACGCGGGTCTCGGCGACGGCGTGGCCGGCGGCTTGAACTATACCGAGAAGTTCGGCGACTTCGGCGTCCAGGGCTCGCTGGGCGTACTGTGGGCGGACGCCTTCTCCGGTGCGGCGAACCTGAGCAACTCCAACCTGTGGGCCTACAATGCGGGCGCGCAGTTCAGCTTCGCCGGCTTCAGCTTCGGCGGCGGCTGGATGTGGGCGCAGCAGGGTCAGGGCACGGCGACGACGCGTGTCAACGGCACCAGCTGGACGGCCGGCGCGGCCTACGAGTTCGGTCCGTACAAGGTCGGCCTGGACTACATGAGCGGCGACAACAACCGCACCACCGGCGGCGGCAAGGACCGCCTGGAGCAGGCGATCATCAGCGGCACCTACACCTTCGGCCCGGGCCTCCGCCTGGTCGGCGGCGTCTTCGGCTACAACTTCGAGGCCGAGAACAAGCTGGCCGAGAACAAGAACGGCATCGGTGGCCTCACCGGCATCAAGATCGGCTTCTAGCCCGATATCCGGACGTGCTGCGGAGGACGGCTTCGGCCGTCCTCCCTCGCCGTTCCCGCCACCACGCTTCGCCGGGACTTGCATGACGGGGAGGTCCGAGCGCCGGTGACCGGCATCCTCTGGCTCGCCTCGTATCCCAAGTCCGGCAACACCTGGCTGCGCGCCTTCCTCGCCAACTACCTGGCCGACGGGCGCTCCCCCGTCGACATCAATACGCTTCCCGAGTTCGCCTACGGCGACATGCGGTCGAACTACTACGCCCAGGTGTCGGGCCGGCCGGCCGAGAGCCTGAGCTGGGACGAGATCAACGCGCTTCGGCCGCAGGTGCACCGCTTCCTCGCCGCCGCCCGCCCCGGGGCTGTGTTCGTAAAGACACACACCGCGCTGACCACGATCCAGGGCATCCCGACGATCACTCCCGACGCCACCCTGGGCGCGCTCTACGTCGTCCGCAATCCGTTCGACGTGGCGGTCTCCTTCGCCCACCACTACGGGCTCGCGATCGCCGACGGCGTCCGGGCGTTGTGTTTCCGGGGCCTGCAGATCGAACCCAAGGCGGGGCACATCCTGCAACCGGTCTCCGACTGGTCGACGCACGTGGCCGGCTGGCTGCAGGCGCCGGGGCTGCGCCTGCAGATGCTGCGCTACGAGGACATGCTGGCTTCGCCGCAGGCGACGTTCGCGGCCGTGCTCGACTTTCTGCAGCTGCCCCGCGACCGCGAGCGTCTGAAGCGGGCGATTCGCCACAGCTCGTTCCGGGTGCTGGCGGAGCAGGAGCGGCGCTCGGGCTTCGTCGAGCGCTCGCGCAACGCCGATCGATTCTTCCGCCGCGGCGCCAGCGGCGGCTTCCGGGAGGAGCTGTCGGAGGAGCAGATCGCGACGCTGGTCGAGCAGCATCGGCCGATGCTGCGCCAACTGGGCTACGTGGACGACGGCGGCCGGCTGCGGGTGTGAGCCGGTGCCCCGGTACCCGGGGAAATGCGCCCGCCCGGTGATGGCGCTGCAACCCGGTGCGGAATCGGATACTGTCGCGAGATCGCTGTTTCAAGGAGGTGGACGCATGCGGCCGGGCCAACGGACTCCTTCCGGCCCCGCCCGGGGCGGTGGCGCCGGTGCACCGGCAGCGATTGCGGACCTGCTGCGCACGGCGGTGGATCTGCACCGGCAGGGGCGGCGCCAGGAGGCGGAGGCGCTCTATCGCCAGGCCCTGGCCCTGCAGCCGGACCAGCCGGATGCGCTGCACCTGCTGGGGCAGCTGGAACACGGCCGCGGCCGGCTGGCGGAAGCGCTGGCCTTGTTCGACCGGGCGGTGAGCGTGCGGCCGACGGCGGCGTTCTGGGTCAGCCTCGGCGGGGTGCTGCTCGACCTGCAGCGATGGGACGAGGCGGCGGGTGCGATGCGCCGGGCGATCGCCCTCGATCCGGGCCGCGCCGAGGCGCACAACGCGCTCGGGTTCGCGTTGCTGACCACCGGTGGACGGGACGGCGCGATCCAAGCATTCCGCCAGGCGCTGGCCGCCCGGCCGGAGTTTCCGGAGGCGTTGAACAACCTGGGCAGCGCCCTGCGCGCCGAGGGCTGCCTCGACGAGGCGGAGGGAGCGTTCGAGCGGGCCATCGCCCTGCGCCCGAACTACGGTGCGGCGCTCGCCAACCTGGGCCTGGTGCTGCAGGAGCAGGCCCGCTACGGGGACGCGCTCGACGCCTATGACCGGGCGGTGGCCGCCGCCCCGAACCTGCCGGCGGCGCGCGGCAACCGGGCGATGCTGCTGCTGCTGCTGGGAAGGCTCGAGGAGGGGTTCGCCGAGTACCAGTGGCGCTGGAAGATGCCGGGATTCGCCACCCCGGCGCGCGACCTGGGCGCTCCCGATTGGGACGGATCGCCGCTGGAAGGCCGGACGCTGCTGGTGCACGCCGAGCAGGGGCTGGGCTCGGCCATCCAGTTCGCCCGCTACGTTCCCCGCCTGCCCGGCGGGCGGGTGATCCTGGAGTGCCACCGGCCGCTGCATCGGCTGTTTTCCCGATCCCTGGAGAGTGAAGGCGGCGTCCAGGTGGTGGTCAAGGGCGAGCCGCTGCCGCCTGCCCAGTGCCAGGCGCCGCTGATGAGCCTGCCGCACCTGACCGGGACGACGCTGTCCACGATCCCGGCGGACGTGCCCTACCTGCGCGCCGATCCCGCGCCGGCGGCGGTATGGCAGAAGCGGATTGCGGCGCTCGCCGGAGCGTTGCCGGGGCCCCGCGTGGGCCTGGTCTGGGCCGGCAATCCCCGGCACGAGAACGACCACAACCGCTCGCTGCCGGCGCCCGTGCTGGCAACCGTGCTGGCGCCACTGCTGTCGGTGGCCACCTGTTTCAGCCTGCAGGTGCCGGGCCGGCCGGCGGACCTGGCACTGCTGCCGGACGTGATCGACCTGGCGCCAGAGCTTGCCGACTTCGCCGATACGGCGGCGGTGATCGAAGCCCTGGATCTGGTGATCTCGGTGGACACCGCGGTGGCGCACCTGGCGGGCGCGCTCGCGCGGCCCGTCTGGCTGCTGCTGCCGTTTGTCCCCGAATGGCGCTGGCTGCTCGACCGGGAGGATTGCCCCTGGTATCCGACGATGCGGCTGTTCCGCCAGCCCGCCGCCGGCGACTGGCGGAGCGTCTTCGAACGGGTGACCGCCGCCCTCGCCGGCTGGACGGGGGGCTGGACGGGGCGCGGGACGGGGCCCGACACGACCCGATGAGCGCGGCCGCATGAGCAAGCCGGTGGCCCGCCTGCTGGCGGAAGCGCTCGCCCATCATCGCGACGGCCGGCTGGACCGGGCGGACGCTCTCTACCGCCACGTGCTGCGCGCCGACCCCCGGCAGCCGGACGCCTTGCACCTGTCGGGCCTGATCGCCCACGGACGCGGCGACGAGACGCGGGCACGCTCGCTGATCGAGACCGCAATCGCCGCCGACCCGCGTGCCCCGGCCTACCCGAACTCGCTGGGGGTGGTGCTGCTGGCCCTCGACCGACCGGGCGAGGCCGAGCACTGGTTTCGCCGCGCGCTCGCGCTGGACCCGGTCTATCCGGAAGCGCTCAACAACCTGGGCAATGCGCTACAGCAGCAGGACCGGCCGGACGAGGCGGTCGAAGCCTACGACCGGGCGACCGAGGCCCGGCCCGACTACGCGGAAGCATGGTGCAACCGCGGCCGCGCCCTGCACCTGACGGAACGCCCCCGGGACGCGGTGGCCAGCTTCCGCCGGGCGCTGGCGCTGCGCGGCGACTGGTCGAAGGCGCATCGCTACCTGGGCGATGCGCTGGCGGCGGCCGGGGATCGGGACGGGGCGGAAGCCGCCTACCGGCGCGCCATCGATCTGGACGGCAGGGACAGCGAGGCACCGGCCGCACTCGCCGGGCTGCTGGAGCGCTCGAACCGTCTCGAGGACGCGCTCGTCGCGGCCCATCAGGCGCTGCGACTCGATGCCGGCGACGTGCGCGCCACGGTCACCGCGGCCCGGTGCGAGCGCCGCCTCGGCCGGCTCGAGGATGCGCGCCGCCGGCTGGACGCCCTCGATCCGATGCCGGCCGACCTGACGACCCGGGCGTACGCCGCCTTCGAGCGGGGCCAGGTGTGCGACCGGCTGGGCGAGTACGAAGCGGCGTATGCCGCCTTCGTCGCCGGCAACGATCTGCTGGCGGCCACGCCCGCGGCCCGGCACGTCGACCGGGCGTTCTTCCCCGACCTGATCGCCCGGCTGCAGCACCGGGTGCAGCCGGACTGGCTCGCCCGCTGGACCCCGCCGCCGCCGCCGGACCGGCCGCCGCCGGTGTTCCTCATCGGCTTCCCCCGCTCGGGGACGACGCTGCTCGACCAGATCCTGGACGCGCACCCGGCGCTGCGGACGATGGAGGAGCGGGACGCCCTCGACCAGGTGCGCCGCGCCGTCGCCCGCATGCCCGACGGCTATCCGGACGCGCTCGCCGACCTGGACGCAGGCGCGCTCACCGATCTGCGCCGGCTCTATTTCGCCGAGGTCGAACGCCACCTGGGCCCCGCGGACGGGCGGACGGTGGTCGACAAGATGCCGCTGAACACCATCGACGGGGTGCTGATCCACCGCCTGTTCCCGGACGCGCGGCTGATCGTGGCGCTGCGCCATCCGCACGACGTGGTGCTGAGCGGCTTCATGCAGGCGATGCAGCCGAACGGGGCGATGGTGCTGTTCGACAGCCTCGCCGGCACCGCCGCATTCTATGCGCAGGTGATGGGGCTGTGGCTGCACTACCGATCCGTGCTGCCGATCGAGGCGCATCCGGTGCGCTATGAGGATCTGGTTGCCGATCTGCCCGGGCAGGCGGCGCGAATCCTGCAGTTCCTGGGCGTGGCGTGGGACGACGCGGTGCTCGAATTTGCCGAGCACGCGCGCACCCGGGCGATCGCCACCCCCAGCTATCACCAGGTGGTGCAGCCCATCTATCGGCATGCGGTCCAGCGCTGGCGGAACTACGCCTTCGCCTTCGGCGCGGTGGCGCCGATCCTGCGGCCGTTCGTCGACGCCTTCGGCTACGGCCCGGGTGGGGCGGCGGGTGGGGCGGCGGGCGGGGAGGCGGGCGGTTCCTGACGGCGCGCCGCGGCGGACACAATCTTTTCGTGCATTCGGCGCGCATGAGCTTCGCCAACAATAGTCGGCAGGGCACCCGGTTGAAGTGGGAACGGAAAGGCGCGCAGAACGCGCATTTTGCGTTGGCGATGCCCGCAAAGTCATGGTACTTTTTTTTGGTCCGGGAACGCGAACGAGTCCCGGAAGAAATAAACCGAAGCGCCGCGATCGCTTCCCGCCGGTGGGCACAATCCGACCGGAGAGGAGAAAGCTCGCTCGGCAGCCGGAAAACAGGTGCCCACTCTGGAAGGAAGGAAGTTCACCCGCGCGTCAGGCGGTCGCGGGGAGGGTGTACCTGTGGTGAGGTCGTTGAATGTCCCGTTTCATCTCGTGTTCGATTCTGTCGATCGTTGCCGTTGCTGCGGCGATCGCGGTTCTCCTGGGCAGCGGGCCGCGGGCGTGGGCGGCACCGGGCAATCCCCTGGCCGCCTACGACACCCGACCGCCCAACGGCTCCTGTGTCGCGGGTGACTCGCCCGGCACCAGCGGCGTGCGCCTGCAGCGGGTATGGCCGGAAATCTCCAATCTGGTACCGTTCGACATCCGGCCGACGCCCGGCACCACGGACCAGTTCCACGTCATCTCCCGCGCCGGGCTGATGTACCGGTTCGTGCCGGGCGCCTGGAACCAGCAGGTGCTCGACATCCGCGCCCGCATCGGCGTCAACTCCCAGGACAACGCTTACGAGCTGCCGGGCTCGGAGCACTGGGGTCTGGTCAGCTTCGCCTTTCACCCCGACTTCACTCAGAACGGCTGGGTGTTCGTCCTCTACAACGGCCGGCAGGCGAACGAGGCGTACACCACGTCCTACGTCTCCCGCTTCACCATGAAGCCGGACGGCACCGGCTTCGATCCCGCTTCCGAACTGGTGATCATCAGCACGGCGCAGCCGGACGGCTACCTGCACCACTACGGACAGCTCGCCTTCGGCCCCGACGGCTACCTCTACATCAGCAGCGGCGACGGTACGCTGAACGGACCGACCTACTTCCCGAACATCCCGTCCCAGCGCCTCAACGACCTGCGCGGCAAGATCCTCCGCCTCGACGTGGACAACAGTTCGGAACAGGCCCGCTATGCCATCCCCGCAGACAACCCCTGGCGGGACGTGGCCGGTGCGCGGCCGGAGATGTACGCCATCGGCGTGCGCAATCCGTGGCGGTTCTCGTTCGACAGCTACTCGGGCGAGCTGTGGCTCGGCGACGTCGGACAGGCCGAGTACGAGGAGGTGAGCGTCGTCACCCGCGGCGCCAATCTGGGCTGGAGCGTCTTCGAGGGCAAGAAGTGCCGGAACGACTATCCCGGCCCCGGCAACTGCACCAACATCGCCACCGTTCCGCCGGTCGCCGACTTCTATCACAACGGCCTGTACATGGCGGTGGTGGGCGGCTTCGTCTATCGGGGCTCCGAGTTGCCGGAGCTGCAGGGCAAGTACGTCTTCCAGCTCTACGGCCCGGGGCAGATGCTGGCGATCTCCCGCAACGGCGATCAGGTGACGGTCGAGCGCCTGCTCGACAACCTGACGCCCGGCATCGCCACCTTCTTCACCGATCACCAGAACGAGCTCTACGGCATCGACGTCTGGGGCGGCGGCATCAACAAGATCGTCAAGGGCGACGGCGTCGGCGACGCGGCCATCCCGCAGCTTCTCTCCCAGACCGGCTGCGTCCAGGCGGCCAACCCGAAAGCCGCCGTGCGTGGCGCGATCCCGTTCGAGGTCAAATCGCAACTGTGGTCGGACGGCGCCAACAAGAAGCGCTGGTCCGCCATCCCCAACGGCAAGTCGGTCGACATCCTGCCCGACGGCGACTTCTCCTTCCCCGTCGGCAGCGTGCTGATGAAGACCTTCCTGTTCAACGGCAAGATGTTCGAGACCCGGCTGCTCAAGCACCACAACGACGGCTCCTGGGCAGGCTACACCTACGAGTGGCGCGCCGACGGCACCGACGCGGTCCTGGTGCCGGCGGAAGGCAAGACGATCCAGGTGCGCAACAACGTCGGCACGCTGATCGACTGGCACCTGCCGGGCCGCGGCGAGTGCATGATCTGCCACACCCAGGCGGCCAACATCGCGCTGGGCCCGGAGGTGGCGCAGCTCAACAGCCTGATGCGCTACCCGGCGATCAACAAGACGGGGCATCAGCTGATCACCTGGGCGCATATCGGCCGGTTCTCCGGCCCGCTGCCCGCCCCGGTGGCCGACCTGCCGGCGCTGACCAATCCCCTCGTCACCGTCGGAACCACGGTGACGCAGCGTGCGCGCAGCTACCTGCATTCCAACTGCTCCGGCTGCCATCGCCCGGGCAACGACCTGCGGGCGACGATCGACTTCCGCTACCAGCCGGACATCAATGCGATGAACATCTGCAATGCGGACCCGCGCATCGACGATCTCGGCATTCCGGGCGCCAAGCTGCTGACGCCGCGGAAGCCGGACCTGTCGATCATCCCGGCGCGGATGGGGGTCCGCGGCGCGAACCAGATGCCGCCGCTCGGCACCGGACTTGTCCACTCCCAGGGCAACACGCTGATCCGCAACTGGATCCGCCGCCCCGACGTGTGCACGACGCTGCCCGACACCGACGGTGACGGCATCCCCGATGCGTTCGACAACTGCGCCCAGGTGAGCAACCGCAGCCAGTGGGACAGCGACGGGGACGGCTACGGCAACCGCTGCGACGGCGACCTGGACAACAACCTGGTGGTCGACGACACCGACCGGGGCCTGTTGCAGGCGGCGCTCGGTTCGGAGTTCGGCCAGCCCGCCTACCACGACGCCTACGACCTGAACGTGGACGGCTGGATCAATGACCTCGACCTGGCGCTGTACAACGGGCTCGCGGGCGGCGCCCCCGGCCCGTCGGGCTTCAGGCCGTAGAAGGGAAGGGCCGCCGGACCGCAGGCGAGGGCCTCAGGCGGCCCTCCCCCGGCGGCTCCCCCCCGGTGGCCCCCGGTGGTCCCCGGTGGCCCCCGGCGGCTCCAGGCGGAAGGACAAAAAGGAGGGAGAAGAAGCAGGCGAAGACCCCGTCTCACGGGGCAGGACAGGTCGCACTCACGACCGTAGCGAAGACCGGCCGCCGCCATCGGGAACCGCACTCGCGCTGAGCGCCCCGATGGCGGCGAAGCCGGCAGGCCGGGCCGGCAGCAGGCGAAGCGCCGTCCGGGCGTCGATCCCGCCCAGGGCGTAGACCGGCAACGGTGCCTCGTGCGCCCAGCGGGCGAAGCGCAGCGGGCCCAGGGGCCGAGCAGAGGGATGACTGCCGGTGGGATGACTGTCGGTGGGCGCCACCGGCGACAGCAGCACCCCGTCCAGCCCCAGTGCCGCCGCCCTGCGGATCGCCCGCGGCGAGTGTGCCGCCGCCGTCACCCGCATCCCCCGCCGCCGCACTGCCTGCCAGCGCCGCGGCTCCCCTCGCGCCGCCGCCTCCGACAGGTGCACGCCGTCGGCGCCCGCCGCCACCGCCAGCCGCCAGTCGCCCGCGATCAGCAGCCGCACCCGCCGGCGCCGGCAGAGCGGCGCCAGCCGCACCGCGAGCGCGCGCCGTCGCTCCCCGTCCCGCTCCCGCAGGACCACGCCCGAGCCTCGCGGCAAGGCGCCGACCGCCCGCTCCGGGTCCGGCAGGCGCACGCTGTCGGTCATCAGCAACAGCCGCGGGCTGGAGCCCGGCCCGCTGCCGATGCCCGACCTGCTTCCGAAGCCGGAAAGGCGATCGGTGTCCGGCCGCGCGCGGGCATCGGGGCGCCGGACCGCCGGTTTGAGCCGGCGGGCGACCTCTGCTAGGCTCGCCGTCACGGAGCGCGGCCCGGGCACGGCCGCGCGCTTTCGCTACACCACAGACACGAGAGGCCGCGATGGCATCGGCGTCGCCCGAGCCGACGGAACAGCACAGGGTCGGCCAGACGGACGCCCGCAAGACGGATGCCCGCAAGACGGAACTCGGCCAATCGCACCTCGGCCAGGGGGGTCAGGGCGTCGCCGCCAGCCTGGCGGCGGTCCGTGCCCGCATCGCTGCGGCGGCCGCCGAGGCCGGCCGACCCGCGGAGTCCGTCACCCTGGTGGCGGTGTCGAAGACCCATCCGGACGCGGCGATCCGCGAGGCGCTGGCGGCCGGCCAGCGGGTGTTCGGCGAGAACCGGGTGCAGGAGGCGGAGGCCAAGTGGCCGGCGCTGAAGGCGGATCATCCGGACGCCGTCCTGCATCTGATCGGGCCGCTGCAGCGCAACAAGGTGCGCCGTGCCGTCCGCCTGTTCGACGTGATCGAAACCGTCGACCGGGCCGAGATCGCCGCCGCCATCGCCCAGGCGGCCCGGGAGGCCGGCCGGGCGCCCGGGATCTTCATCCAGGTGAACACCGGCCTCGAGCCGCAGAAGGCGGGGGTGCCGCCGAGGCAGGCCGACGCGCTGATCCGTCACTGCCGCGAGGACCTGGCGCTGCCGGTGCGCGGCCTGATGTGCATCCCGCCGCTCGACGATGAGCCGTCGCTGCACTTCGCCCTGCTGCGCAAGCTGGCACTCCGCAACGGGCTCGCCGAACTCAGCATGGGCATGACCGCCGATTTCGACATCGCCATTCGCTTCGGCGCCACGCTGGTGCGCGTCGGCACCGCGATCTTCGGCGAGCGCCCGCCGGCTGACGGTCCTGTGGGTGACGGTCCCGCGGGCGACGCCGAGGACGGTGCCGAGGACGGTACCGGCGGCGCTCACTGAGCCTCGATGCGCAGGACATCCTCCGGCCCGCACAGCGCCAGCAGCGCCCGCAGGTCGGGGAGCGCCAGCGCCACGCAGCCTTCGGTCGGCTCGCAGCCGGGCTTGGCAACGTGCAGGAAGATGGCGCTGCCCAGCCCGGGCACCGCCGGATCGAGGTTGTAGCCGATCACCGCCAGCAGGTCGTAGAGGCCGTCGTCCCGCCACATCCGCTCATGGCGGGCGGGGTGCGGCAGGCGGACCGGGCGATTGTAGGCGCCGTGGGCCGGATCGTCGCACCAGCCGAGGCCGGGATCGATCGCAATCACCGTCAGCCCGGTCCCGGGCGCCGGGGTCCGGTCAGGCCGGAAGTAGACCGGCCCGAGGGAAAAGCGCCCGGCGGGGGTGGCCCCGTCGCCCTCCCGCTTGTCGGCGCGGACGCCGCCGCGGCCGAGCGCACAGCGCACGCACCAGTCGCCGCGCCGCAGCAGCCCCGCCGGGGTGACGACGATGTCCGTGACCGGTAGGTGGCCTTCCGGCAGGGGCAGGGGACGGCTCAGAGCAGGTGGCCGCCGCGGCCGGTCTTGGTCCGCACGTAGGCCTCGTTGTGGCGGTTGGTGGGGAACGCGTGCGGCACCCGCTCGTCGACGGCGATGCCGCAGCGGGCGAGCGCGCTCACCTTCGCCGGGTTGTTGGTCAGCAGCCGGACGCGGGAAAAGCCCAGGTGGCGGAGCATGTGCGCCGCCGGCACGTAGACCCGCTCGTCCGCGTCGAACCCCAGTTGCTCGTTCGCATCCAGGGTATCGAAGCCCCGGTCCTGCAGTTCATACGCCCGCAGCTTGTTGACCAGGCCGATGCCGCGCCCCTCCTGCGCCAGGTACAGCAGCAGCCCGCCGCCGGCGGCCGCGATCTCCCGGATCGCACCGCGCAGCTGGTCGCCGCAGTCGCAGCGCAGGCTGGCCAGCAGGTCGCCGGTGAAGCACTCGGAGTGCAGCCGGGTCAGCACCGGCGCGGGGGGCTGGGGATCGTTCAGCACCACCGCCAGGTGCTCCAGGCCACCGTCCAGCGGCCGAAAGGCGATGATCCGGGCGTTCTCGACGCCCAGCAGCGGCACACGCGCCTCGCTCACCGGCTTCAATGTCCGCGCCGCGGTGAAGTCGTACTGGAAGACGTCGCCGGCATCGACCCACAGCAGCCCGTGCCGGCCGGCCCAGGACGCCAGGTCGTCGGCCTGCGGATCGCAGATCGGCGCGACGGCGGCGGCCGGCAGCAGCCGCGCCGTCTTCATCATCAGTACCGCCGCGCTGTCGCAGGAGTACGGCTGCGCCTCCGTCACCGTGAACGGCAGGTCCGACGGGGGAGGGGTGGCCGACAGGGGATCGGCCAGGGCCACCGCCGTCTCCGCCGTCAGCCCGCCTTCCAGGACGACCGTGACCGCGCGCAGCCCGCCCTGGGTGAGGCCGAGGACGGCGGCCCGGCGGGCCGTCAGCACCATCGCCGGTTCGCCGCGGCTGACCTCGGCCAGCATCCGCAGGCTGTCGGGGGTGACCGCCTCCGACGCCAGCACCAGCGAGGCACTGCCGCCGCCGCCGCCGACGACGACCGGCCGGCCCCGGCGCAGGTCGGCGAGCGCGCGTTCGATCGCTCGCACGCTGACCGGCTCGCGAGACACCGGTACCGGGACCACATGCAGGTGGCGGCTCACGCCCTGATCTCTCCGTCGCTGCCGACGAACGAGAGCTTACCGGTGACGAAGCCGACGCAAAAGCTGTTTCGCCGGGAGGCGCTCACCGCCCCGGCAATGCGCTGTGGTTGTAACTTGGCTCAGTCCCGGTATGCTCGCTTGCCCGGGCGGAACGGGAGGAGAGCGGATACCGTGACGGGTGCACGACGGATACTGCTCGTCGACGACGATGCGACGCTGATCGAGATGCTGTCGGAGCAACTCCGGCAGCAGGAGGACTTTGCGACATCGACGGCGGACACCGCCGAGCGGGGGATCGAGCTCGCGAAGGCGGAGCACTTCGACGTGATCATCCTCGACGTGGGCCTGCCGGACATGGACGGGCGGGATGCGTGCCGGGCGATGCGACGCCTGGGCGTGAAGTGCCCGATCATCATGCTCACCGGCGCGGATACCGAGGCCGACACCATTCTGGGATTGGAGGCCGGCGCCAACGACTACATCACCAAGCCGTTCCGGCTGGGCGTGTTCCTCGCCCGGCTGCGGGCGCACATCCGCCAGCACGAGCGCAGCGACGACGCCGTGTTCACCATCGGCCCGTACACCTTCAAGCCGAGCGGCAAGCTGCTGGTGAACAACGAGACGCAGAAGAAGATCCGGCTCACCGACAAGGAGACGGCGATCCTCAAGTTCCTCTACCGTGCCGGCAGCCGGGTGATCAGCCGCGACGTGCTGCTGGACGAGGTGTGGGGCTACAACGCCGGGGTAACCACCCACACCCTGGAAACCCACGTCTACCGGTTGCGCCAGAAGATCGAGCGTGACCCGTCCCGCGCGCGCATCCTGGTCACCGAGGCCGGGGGATATCGGCTGGTGCCTTAGAGCAATATCCGATCGAGCGGAATCGCTTGATCGGATTGACTTGCTCTAAAAATCAAACAGTTGGAGCACGACCGTTTGATCAGATCGGTTCGATCCGGTCAAACCGTGCTCTAGCAGGCGGCGGACAGGGCGTGTTCGATGTCGGCGATCACGTCTTCCACGTCCTCGAGCCCGATCGACAGCCGCACCGTGCCGTCGAGAATGCCCAGTTCGGCACGCAGCTCCGGCGTGAAGCGGTGGTGCGTCGTCGTCGCCGGGTGCGTCGCCAGCGACTTGGTATCGCCCAGGTTGTTGGAGATGTCGATCAGCCGCAGCGCGTTCAGGAAGCGGAAGGCGCGCTCGCGCCCGCCGGTCAGGTCGAGGGTGACGATGCTGCCGCCGCCCTGCATCTGGCGCATGGCGAGGTCGTGCTGCGGGTGGCTGGGAAGCGCCGGGTAGAGCACCCGGTCCAGGTCGTTGCGCTGGCTCAGCCGCTCGGCGACGGCCCGAGCGTTGCGGCAATGCCGCTCCATCCGCAGGTCCAGCGTCTCCAGCCCCTTCAGCAGCAGCCAGGCGTTGAACGGGCTCAACGCCGGCCCGGTGTGGCGGTGGAAGGGGATCAGTTTCGTCTCCACCCATTCGGCGTCGTCGGTCAGGATGGCACCGCCCAGCGCCCGGCCCTGGCCGTCGATGTGCTTGGTGGCCGAATAGACGACCACGTCGGCGCCCAGGTTCAACGGCTTCTGCAGGATGGGCGAGGCGAAGACGTTGTCCACCACCACCCGCGCGCCCGCGTCGTGCGCCAGCGCGCAGACCGCCGGCAGGTCGACGATGTCCAGCATCGGGTTGGACGGTGATTCCAGGAACACGCAGGCCGCCGGCCGCGACAGGGCGCGCTCCCAGGCTTCCAGGTCGCGGCCGTCCACCAGCTCGGTGGTGATGCCGAAGGCGGGCAGGATCTCGGTGCAGACGTAGTGGCAGGAACCGAACAGCGCCCGGCTCGCCACCAGCCGGTCGCCGGCGCGGAGCTGGCAGGCGAGCGAGGTGAAGACCGCCGCCATGCCGGTGGCGGTCGCCTTGCAGAGCTGCGCGCCTTCCAGCAGGGCGAGGCGGGTTTCGAACATCTGCACGGTCGGGTTGGCGAAGCGGGAGTAGATGTAGCGATCGGCTTCGCCCTTGAACGCCGCCTCCGCCTCCTCGGCCGAGCCGTAGACGTAGCCCGAAGTCATGAACAGCGCCTCGCTGGTCTCCTCGAAGCCGGACCGGGTGGTCCCGCCGCGGACCAGCCGCGTCTGCGGCCGCCACGTCGTCTGGTCGATCGGTTGCTGCGCCATCCCTCGTCTCACCAATTCGAATGCCGTGTCAGAATGCCGGGCGGGTATCTGCCTTCGCCGCCCGCCCGGTCAAGCGGTAAATGCGTCCCGGTTGCACCCGAACCTCGCAGGTTGCCGCCGGGGGGCTTATGTATGGGCTGCGAAACGGATGTCCCCCGTCACCTTTCCCATCTGCGAGCCGCCCGCACCATGACCACGATCAACGAGACCGACGAACTGTTCTACGACCGCCTGGGCCTGGACCCCGTCCGGCTGGACGGGATCATCGGCGAGGCGCTGGTGCGCGCCGACGACGGCGAGCTGTTCCTCGAATACCGCCAGTCGGAAAGCCTGGTGCTGGACGACGGCCGGCTGAAGAGCGCCGGCTACGACACCACCCAGGGCTTCGGCATCCGCGCCGTCGACGGCGACGTGATGGGCGTGGCGCACGGCACCGAGCTGACCGAGGCGGCCATCCGCGAGGCTGCCCGCACCGCGGCCTCGGTCTGCCGTGGCGAGGGCGGCCGGTTCGCCGCCGTTGCGCCGCGCACCAACCGCTCGCTCTACGAGCCGCTCAATCCGCTGGCGCTGGTGCCGTTCGAGGCGAAGACGCGGCTGCTGATGGAGATGGATGCGTACGGCCGCGGCAAGGATGCGCGCGTCCGCCAGGTGATCGCGTCCCTGGCCGCCGAGTGGCAGGCCGTGCAGATCCTGCGTCCGGGCGGCGAGCGGGTCGGCGACATCCGGCCTTTGGTGCGCCTGAACGTCACCGTCGTCGTCGAGCAGGACGGGCGCAAGGAGACCGGCAGCCATGGCACCGGCGGGCGGGTGAGCTTCGAGCGCTTCATCGAGCCCGAGGCGTGGCGGGCGGCGGTGGACGAGGCACTCCGCCAGGCGCTGGTCAATCTGGAGTCCCAGCCGGCGCCGGCGGGCGAGATGACCGTCGTCCTCGGCCCCGGCTGGCCCGGCATCCTGCTGCACGAGGCGATCGGCCACGGACTGGAGGGAGACTTCAACCGCAAGCAGACCTCGGCGTTCGCCGGCCTCGTGGGCCAGCGGGTGGCCTCGCCGGGCGTCACCGTGGTGGACGACGGCACGATCGCCGATCGCCGCGGCTCACTGACCATCGACGACGAGGGCACGCCGTCCCAGTGCACGACGCTGATCGAGGACGGCATCCTGAAGGGCTTCATCTTCGACCGGATGAACGCACGCCTGATGGGCGTCGCGTCCACCGGCAACGGGCGGCGCCAGAGCTTCGCCCACAAGCCGATGCCGCGGATGACCAACACCTACATGCTGGCCGGACCGCACGATCCGGACGAGATCATCCGCTCGGTCGATCGGGGCCTCTATGCGGTCGCCTTCGGCGGCGGGCAGGTCGACATCACGTCCGGCAAGTTCGTCTTCTCCTGCACCGAGGCCTATCGGATCGAGAACGGCAAGGTGGGCGCGCCGGTGAAGGGGGCGACGCTGATCGGCAACGGCCCGGACGTGCTCACCCGTGTGGGCATGGTGGGCAACGACCTGAAGCTGGATCCGGGCATCGGCACCTGCGGCAAGGACGGCCAGAGCGTTCCCGTCGGCGTCGGCCAGCCAACGCTGCGCATCGACAACCTGACCGTCGGCGGCACCGCGATGTAGCCGTTCCGTTTGGGTACGCCGCCAGCGCAAGCACAGGGGTGGTGGCGACGAGGCCGCCGAGCGGGCGGGTGATGCTGCGCGCCATCAGCGCACGATGACGACGACCGTCCAGGGGGCCGGCCGAAGCGGCTGCACGCCACCGTTTTTACCCAAACGAGGAATATCGGGTCGCGGCTGGAACGGCGCAGCGACGAAGGAGGAGGTATCTATTCCGCGATCGTCGTCTTCGATGGGAACAGACGCAAATTCCTCACCTTCTTTCCGGATCACTGCAGCGCCCTGCAGAATGTCCGCGCGATCGAACATGCCGCATCCAATCGGCTCCGACCACACAAGCAGTGGGGGGATATCGGCTTATCGGCCCCCGATGCGGACAGTATTCGCGGCATCGCCGGTTTCGGTCATGAAATGTTCTGTCTGGACAACAAAAGTGAACCGTTCGAAATTCGCCTTGGAGTGCTTGCGGATGGCCGGATCAACACGGCATTTCCCAACTGACAACACGTCGCCCGCCGATGTCGGGGAGGGGTGGGCGGCAGGAGAAGAAGAAATGAGACGTGGCATCTATCGCGATCGCCGCGATCGTCTGCGTGCCTCCGCCGACGTCTTTCCGTCGATGCTTGCCGATTTTCTGGAAACCGACGTGCGCGACAATCCCGCCTGGTGCGAGGAGCTGCTGGACGGCCTGGATCAGGCCTGCTGCGGCCGCCGCTTCGCCGCCACCGGCAACCTGTACGAGCTGCAGGCTGGCCCGGATGGGGTGGAATTGCGCAACGGCTGCGACGAGCGCCGCGCGCCGCTGCGCCTCGCCGTCACCGACCTGCGCCGCGCACTCACGGCCTGGAGGCGGGCTATCGGCTGATCGGCCCGCCCGGGCGCGGCCGCGCCAGCGGCCATCCTGGCGCGGCCGCTGCCCGGGGCGGGTCTTCTTCGGAATTCAGGCGGCGCGCTGCGACGGGCTCGGGTGGCCGACGTCGGTCGTCGACGAGCGGATGATCTGGACGAGCGTCTCGCGCAGATTGCGAACGTCGTCGCCCACCGCGCGCGTCGTCGCCTGCATCTCGGTGATTCGCCCCTTGCTCTCCTGCGCCTCGCCACTGAGCGTGGACATCCGCCCGGAAACGTCCCGCGACGCGCCGGCACTCGCCTGGACGTTGCGGGCGATCTCCTCGGTCGCCGCCGCCTGCTGCTCGATCGCCGCCGCGATCGCCGCCGCGACCCCGCCCAGCTCGTCCATGGTTCCGGTGACGCCGTTGATGGCGTCCGCCACCTGCTTCGTCACCGTCTGCACGGCGGCGATCCGCGAGGTGATCGTTTCCGTCGACTGGGCCGTCTGCCGGGCCAGTTCCTTCACCTCGGAAGCGACGACGGCGAAGCCCTTGCCCGCCTCGCCGGCCCGCGCCGACTCGATCGTCGCGTTCAGCGCCAGCAGGTTGGTCTGGGCGGCGATCGCGTTGATCATCTCGATGATGTGACCGATCTCCTGCGCCGTCGCGGACAGGCCGGAGACGATGGACTTCGCCTCCTCGCTCATCCCCGCGGCACGCTGGGTGATCTGCGTCGAGGTCTGGACCTGGCGGCCGATCTCGTTGATCGACGACGACAGCTCGGCCGCGGCGGCGGCCACCGCCTCGGCGGTGTCCAGAGCCGTGCCGGCGGCGCCGGACGCCACGTCCGCCTCGGTGGACATGGAGTCGATCGATTGCCCGGTCGCACCGGCCGCCGCCTCCAGGTCCTGTGCCTGCGTCTCGACGACCGCGACGGCCCGCACCGCCTCTTCCTCGATCTTGGTCAGCATCTGCTGCAGATACGTCCGCTGCTCGCGTTCGTGCCGCGCGTCCGCTTCCCGCTGTTCGGCCAGCACGCGGGCCGCCTCGACGTTGGCGTGGTGGAAGTCGCAGATCGCCCGCGACAGCACACCGAGCTCGTCCTTGCGGTCGTTGTCGGAGAACACGGCGGCGGTGTCGCCCGCCTTGATCCGGCCGATGGTGGCGACGAGGCGGCGGATCGGACCGACGATGGAGTTGCCGATGAGGAAGCAAGCGCCGCCGACCAGCAGGACGACGAACACCAGGGTGACGATGCTGGTGGTGGCCTGCGCACGGACGGCCGCATCGACGTCGTCGGTATAGATGCCGGAACCGATCACCCAACCCCAGGCCGGGAACTGCTGTGCGTAGGAGACCTTCGGGTGCGGCGTCTTGTCGTCGCCCGGACGCGGCATCATGTAGGCGACGAAGCCGCCACCCTTCGCCGCGAGATCGATCATCTGCCGCATGTAGGGCACGCCATTGGCGTCCTTCGTTTCCGACAGATCCTGGCCGACCCGCGCTGCATTGCCGCCATGCGCGATGATCACACCCTTGGTGTCGCTGACGAACACGTAGTCGTTGTCGTTGAAGTGGATGCCGCTGAGCGCACCGAGCGCCAGCGCCTTTGCCTCCTCCAACGGCAACTCCCCCTTCTGGGCTCGGGCGGCGAAGGAGCCCACGACACCGAGGCTCGCATTGACGATGCTCTTAACCTGCTCGTTGTGCCCTTCGGCGACCTCGTGCCGCAGCCCTCGCAGGTCGAGCACGTTGGTGACGACCAGCCCGGCGAGGGCGATGGCGACGATCAGCGTCAGCTTCAGCCGGGTGGAAAGGTCTCGGATGCGCATCGATCGGTTCCGTTACAGTGCGTCGGGGATGACCGGTATGCCGGTCCCGACGAGACTACGGATCGATGCCTAACGTGGCGTTAATCGAGGCCACCTGGAGGCGGCGTTGCGAAAAGGAAGAAGCCGCGCAGAGCGCGGCTTCCCCGGTTCGGTGCCGTTTCCGGCTACGCCAGCCGCCACACCAGCCGCCACACCGGCGGCCACACCAGCCGGCCCGGCGGGCTCAGACGCGCGCCTTCTTCGGATCGCCCACGATCTTCGCCGGCTCGCTGCCGAGCCAGCGGTAGACGAAGCCGCCGACCAGCGCGCCCACGATCGGCGCCACCCAGAACATCCACAGCTGCGCCAGTGCCCAGCCGCCGACGAAGATCGCCGGACCGGTGCTGCGCGCCGGGTTGACCGAGGTATTGGTGACCGGGATGCTGATCAGGTGGATCAGCGTCAGCGCCAGGCCGATGGCGATCGGCGCGAAGCCGGCCGGTGCCCGGCCGTGGGTCGAGCCCAGGATGACGACCAGGAAGAAGAAGGTCAGCACCACCTCGGCGACCAGTGCTGCGGTCATCGAATAGCCGCCCGGCGAATGGTCGCCGAAGCCGTTGGACGCGAAGCCGCCCGCGAGGTCGAACCCCGCCTTGCCGCTGGCGATCAGGTAGAGAACCCCGGCCGCGGCGATGGCGCCGACCACCTGGGCGACGATGTACGGAACGATGTCCGAGGCGGGAAACCGGCCGCCGGCCCACAGGCCGATGGTCACCGCCGGGTTGAAATGCGCGCCGGAGATGTGGCCCACCGCGTACGCCATGGTCAGCACGGTGAGACCGAAGGCCAGCGAAACGCCGGTGAAGCCGATGCCCAGCTCCGGAAACGCCGCCGCCAGGACGGCGCTGCCGCAGCCGCCGAAGACCAGCCAGAAGGTGCCGAGGAACTCGGCGCCCAAACGTTGAGACATATCGCTCATTTGTCCCTTACTCCCCAAAAAGCAAATGATTTGAATGCGATTCCCTGCAGGCGGGGGATCGGAGCGATCCCCCTGGATGTGATCCGAACGCGATCGTCTCTGCGTCGGATCAATCCTGCGTGAGCTGCCGCAGCGCCACCGCGCCGGCAGACGAGAACCGCTCGCAGCCTTCCCATAGCGGCGATGGGTGGATTTGTAAACCGTAGATTGTGAAACCAGACGCCGACGCCACAGGCTACCAGGAGAGGCGGAACGCCAGGTGCGCCCCGCCGGGCAGCGGCGTGAGCCCCAGGTCGACGCCGCCCGGCGCCTCGGCACCGGCGTCGTGCACCATCGCCTGGTAGTCCTGCCAGTCGCGGGCCGGCCGCCAGGGGGCGCTCAGCAGGTTGATCACGCCGCCCAGGGTTCCCGCCCCGAAGGTGATCAGCCCGTCGGACGGCCGGCCGGCGAGGCCGACGATCAGCCCGGCGGCGCCGTTGAGCCCGACATTGCCGGCGTGCATGGCGAGCGAGGTGCGCTCGTCCGCCCGCTCGGCGTTGCCCTGCAGCCGGCGCTCGGCGGCGCGCACCTTGGCGATCTTCTCCTCGCGCGTGGCCTCCGGCAGATCCCGCACCGGGCCGGCGCCGTGGCGGGCCTGCAGCGGCCGCAGCAGCAGGTCGGCGATGCCGATGGCGCTCAGCCCGGCATTGACCCCGTCGTTGACCTGGTTGTCTTCGTGGTCGTCGAGGCCCGCCTGTACCCCCAGCCAGACCATCGAGACGGAATCGATGCTCATCCAGCTCCAGTACCAGATCTGGCCGTGCGTCCGGCTGGCGTCCAGGCGCTCCTCCAGGAAGCGCAGCCGCTCGTCGAGCACCGCGTCCGGCACCGTCGTGTCCTCCGGGGTCAGCGCGCGGTCCTCCGCCGCCGGCCCTGCGCCCGTGCCGGCGCCGGCCGGCACGGGGGCCGCCCACGAGATCGCCGCGAGACAGAGCGCGGCCAGCGCCAGGGCGGGCCGACGGGCCCGGTACAGGTCATGCATCTGCGGGTGTCCTCCCAGGTTTCCGGTGCCGACACTAAGGCGCCCCGCCCCGCTCCGCCAGAGCCGGCGGTGGCACACCCTCTCCCGAGGGGAGAGGGTCGGGTCGCCCCGCAATCACGGCCACCTGTCTTGCGGCCTACTGCCCGGCCTGCTGCGCGGCGGGGACGGCGAGCGCTTCGATGTCCCGGTCGATCCCGTCCAGGCGCTGCTGGTAGTAGGAGCGGAGATGCTCCTGCCCAGCCTCTACATCGACCTCGAACGCATCGCTCACGGCGGCGCGGGCTTGCGAGAGCATCGGCAGATCACCCGTGCGCAGCGCAAGCGTCCACAGTGCGCCGCCCAGGTTGTTCCGGGTCGTGGCCCAGTCCAGGGGCACGCGGGCGCGGGTCCGTTCCTCCAGCGCCGCCCGAAAGGCCGCCACCGCCTCTTCCAGCCGCGCCGTGCCGCTCTCCCGCCCGCCCAGCGTCTGCAGCGCGTTGCCCAGGTTGTTCTGGGTTGCGGCCCACTGCAGAGGCACGCGGGCGCGGGTCCGTTCCTCGAGCGCCGCCCGATAGGCCGCCACCGCCTCTTCCAGCCGCGCCGTGCCGCTCTCCCGCTCGCCCAGCGTCGAGAGCGCGTTGCCCAGGTTGTTCTGGGTTCCGGCCCAGTCCAGGGGCACGCGGGCGCGGGTCCATTCCTCCAGCGCCGCCCGGAAGGCGGCCACCGCCTCTTCCAGCCGGGCCGTGCCGCTCTCCCGTTCGTCCAGGATCGCAAGCGCAGTGCCCAGGTTGTTCTGGGTCATGGCCCAGTCCAGGGGCACGCGGGCGCGGGTCCATTCCTCCAGCGCCGCCCGGAAGGCGGCCACCGCCTCTTCCAGCCGGGCCGTGCCGCTCTCCCGCTCGCCCAGCCTCCCGAGCGCGAGGCCCAGGTTGTTCTGGGTCATGGCCCACTCCAGGGGCACGCGGGCGCGGGTGTATTCCTCCAGCGCCGCCCGATAGGCCGCCACCGCCTCTTCCAGCCGCGCCGTGCCGCTCTCCCGCTCGCCCAGCGTCTGCAACGCGAGGCCCAGGTTGTTCTGGGTTCCGGCCCAGTCCAGGGGCACGCGGGCGCGGGTGAATTCCTCCAGCGCCGCCCGATAGGCCGCCACCGCGTCTTCCAGCCGCGCCGTGCCGCTTTCCCGCCCGCCCAGCGCCCCGAGCGCGGTGCCCAGGTTGTTCTGGGTCTGGGCCCAGTCCAGGGGTGCTTCGTCGCGTGGCCGGACCTGCAGGAGGGCCCGATAGCGGTCGATGGCGCCCCGGAGCGCGTCGTTGTCGCCGAACTCGCCTCCCTGCCGCCGGAGCGCCTCTGCTTCTTCGTGGAGATAGGCGAACCGCTCCGCGACGCGCCCCTCGGGAACGCGGGCGGCCGCGCCGGCGAAGTGTTCGGCGGCCTCCCGGTAGCGCAGGCGGGTCAGGGCGATCTGGCCCCGCTGGGCTGCGGTTGCCGCCGCTTCCAGGCGCCGCTGCTCGATCGCCCGGTCCTCCTCCGCCAGCACCCGGCGCAGCAGGTCGTCGGCCTGCTGCAGGTCGCCGGCGTCGAGCGCGGCGCGGGCCTGCTGCTTCAGGCCCGCGATTTCCGGCGTATCGCCGGGTGCGGCGGCCACGTCCTGCTGCAGGCGCCGGAAGCGATCGGCGATCTCCGCCAGTTTCTCCGCCCACCGCTCCGGCGGCACCGTCTCCTCCCCCAGGATGCGGAAGAACGCCAGCACCGCCCCCTCGCCGACGCCCAGCTGGCGCTGCAGGTCGCCGATCGTCGCCTGCTGCCGGGCGGTCAATCGCTCCAGGGAGCCGGTCGCTGCCGCGATCAGCGGGGCCAGCTGCTCCGCCGGCGTGTGGATGGTGATCGGCCCCGTGACGTCGCCGCCGACGGCGACGCTGCCGCTGCTCGCTTCGCTGAAGATTGCAGGCTGTTTTGGGCCATCCTTGCCCTTGTGAAAGTGGGTGAACAGCGCCCAGGCGCCACCGACAGCCACCACCACTCCACTGCCCACCCAGCCGATGAGAGTGCGGTTCGTCTCGTCCTTCAGGAACTCCCAGACCTCTGCCAGCATGCTTCCCCCCTTTGAAGGCGAGTATGCCGCCGTGACCGTATCCATTGCAAAGCGGCAGGGTCTCCCCAACCGGCGCGGCGTACCCGGCCAGCGCCCGGGTCCGGCCGGCGGCGTGGATGGCCGGGACAAAGCCCGGCCATGACCGGTGAGGGAGGCCCGGCCATGCCTGGGGAGGGTGTGGCCAGGAGGCGGGGCCGGGGGGTGTGGCCGAGGGTGTGACCGTCACGAACCCGGCGATGACCGAACCGCTGCAGCCCCCCCCCTCCATCACCCTCCCCCTCCATCACCCTCCCCCCTCCGTCACCCGCCCCCTCCACCCGTCACCCGGCCCCCCACCCGTCCCCGGCCCCCCCACCCGTCATGGCCGGGCTTGTCCCGGCCATCCACGCAGTCGGGGCGACGGATGCCCGGCGTCCTGCCTCCCCGGCCGGCGCGGCGTGCCCGGCCAGCGTTCGGGTCCGGCCGGA